>ENA-OQJE01000148-OQJE01000148.1-human-gut-metagenome-genome-assembly--contig:-NODE-148-length-15138-cov-3.312504_pt1 | contig 15138 bp, 15 predicted proteins | sample MGYA00242594_ERZ504760 | MGnify/ENA primary metagenome ERZ504760 (study PRJEB26092, sample SAMD00036358) | human gut metagenome | host: Homo sapiens | study: EMG produced TPA metagenomics assembly of...
GCTTGGTATTTTTGTGGTATTTTACTTGGTATTTTTGTGGCTATTCGTTCCGCATTTTTGCGGTATTTCGTTTAGTATTCTTGCGATAAACGATTGCATCAGTCAGCCAGACCTGCCATCAATTCCATCCGTTCCTCTTTACTTAAGCCTTTCAACATTTCAAGCAAGGCTTTCTTATCTACATGATGAGCAATACCTTTGGGCTTCTCATTGAGCAAATAGTGGTTGTACTCCAACATCTTTTCAAGAGGGTAAGCTCCAATATAATTGGAAGTAATGTCCCCAGCACCGCTATGTCCCATACTGTCACTTATATACTTATAAGGTACAACGCCTGAATTATTGAGGTTGGTGGCGAAGCTGTGTCTTGCCCAAGTCGGAGAAGGCATCTGTTCCATCCCCAATAGTTTGGCAACTTTTGCCATGTGCTCACGTATATATCTATTATAGCGTTGGATAACCCATATTTCCTGTTCGGGCGTGATAAGCTCGCTCATTATTGGGAATACTCGCCTTCCGAGTTTGGGGACATTGCCGTATCGGTTAATAATCTCTTGAATTTCGGATGTAACGGGAAATATCACTTCGCTGGCACTCTCGTTTCTTTCACGAGTCTTGTGACGAAGGAAACGTAACTGTTTGCCGTGAGTAGCATAGTACAATTCGTCATAGGTTAGTCGTAATGTATCGGCAAGATTCTGCCCATCACCCAAGTACATGAAGAGAAACAAACCGAGGTCACGGAATATAGCGTGTTTTTCTCTACCCAGAAATAGTTCGTTCCCGTCTTTGTCTTTTACCTCGCCTGCTTTCCAAAAGTCATAAAGTCTGCGCATGGTAGCCACATCAAGAAACTCATGTTTACGGCTTTGAGCTTTATTATAACCTGTATCTTTGAACATTTCCTTGGTATCTCCTTTCATCAAGCCATTTGCAATACACATATTGATAATGGTTCTTAGACTACGGAGTGCGATGGCAATGGTCGTGGTGCTCAATTCGTTTTTCTTCATGATTTTTACCCATTTCAAGATAAAGTCACGGTTTATATCGGCAAAGGATATGTCCGTTCCTAAATCTTTGACAAAACGGTTGCGCACATCCTTACTGCAACGAGCAGATCCAGCCTTACCTTCATTGGTCTTAGATTGAATATATGAATCCCAAACCGTAATGATGGTACTGTCATCATCCTTTCTACCTTGAAATCTGTCTTGAAGCTTGCGAAGAGAGAAGTTGTTTTCTGCGATAAGTTGATTGGTTATAAGCTCCACTCTGTCCATTAGATTCTTCATGCCGTTTCTCTCTGTCAGTTGAATACGACGACCACTTTTCTCGTAATCACAAAGAGCCAACCATTCTTCCATAGTATATGTCTTGCCCAAACGAAGAAAGACTTTCTGTCCGGCATGACATACACGCACGGCAACAGGAAGCGGCTGCGAGTAATCTCCTGCTTTTCGTATGTCAAGAGTCAACGAACCATATACATTGCCATTAGAAGCTGTGAATTTAGCAAGGCATTTTTCACCTCTTGACGTGGATCTTACCTCCTTATTCACCATTTCGGTGACCTTATCAGTTCCTTCTTTCTTCATAATGCGTTAATTTATAAGCCAAATTTCACTCGTTTTGGTGACCTTGAGGTGACCTTTTGGGGAGCAAACTGCTGCAAATGTATGTATTTTCTTGCAAACTGCCAAATTCATTATTTGCTGTAAATCAACACATTTATACTACACGGAATTTTATGAAATATTACCCGAAAAGACTCATAATCTGGAGGTCCCTGGTTCAAGCCCAGGCTGGTCCACAAAGCATAAAACAAAGGAAATCAAGCCGTTACAAAGAGATTTGTAGCGGCTTTTTCTTTGCACACAAAAGTTCATTGCACACAATTTGCACACAGCTTCCGAGAAGTACTGATAATCAATGATAAACGAAACACACCGGTAAATTACATCGCATTTCATCTCGTTTCTTTCTTTCATAACTATTGCCTTACCGGTTGAGGCTTTTCACCGATAGTATAATACAAATAAAAGGGATAAACTACACACCGGTAGTTATCCCTTTTATTCTCAAATCACTTTTTGATAGGAGGAATGAGCCCGTATTTTGCGGCTATTTCAAATAAGCGGTCACTGTTATATCGATACTGCCCCACTATCATAGCGGAATATTCACTGTCAGTTTCATCATAGTCATAATTGGGATAAAAACTACTAACCTTATGGAATAAAGCCCTACCTTCCTCATCAAACATATTCTTAATGATATTGCCAATAGCAATCCAATCGTTGTAATAATAAGTAATATCCACTTGACTTCATCAATATAAAGTTCGCGTTCCTTTTGAGCTTCCTCATGTTCTTTGATATTCCTTTCCAACCGCTCAAAGTAAGCGTCACCGAGTCCTTTCTCTTCAAGTGTTTTATCAAACATATCAATGATTTCATCTGAAAATTCTTCTTCATCGTCATCTTCGGTCCAATCATCCAAAGCGGCAAATATATCTTCCCCGTTATCTTCTTTCTCAGATGAAGAAGTATCTTCAGCCTCTGCTTCATTCTCGCACTCAATATCCGGCCCTAACATATCGATAAGTTCGTCAATGGTATACTCTCTTTTCTCTGGAGTATTCTCCGCAGCTTCTTCTTGGGTAATAGGCTCGCTTACGCTCGCTTCCTGTTCGTAAATGAATATCCAAAAGTCTTTATACCTATTAGTCATTTTATTTCCGCTCTTATAATCGGAAATAACTTTCAACAGTTTCTTTGTCAAGCCTTTCTTTCTTCCAATACCGGTCTTTATCTCAAACAAACCTTTTCCAAATGGGTATTGTGACTCTTTGCTAACTCCGGCTCTCTTTGCTTCATTCATCAAAGTACGAATATTTCTCATGTGCATACCGATTGTAGAAACGCTTTTTGTCTTTGACCAAAGTTTCTCGCATTTCTGCAACCATTCAACGGTAATGGCACTGAACGGAATATCTTTACCTCCAACTTCTTCAACCATAACTAAAGTACATTTGAAAAATTGCATTGTTCCGATTCTATCTTCGCTTCTCAATTCCTCAATTTTTGCTCTTATGACACTATTTAGAGTGTCTCCGGTTGCCTTTCCCAAACGTAAATTAAGCGTATTGAAAGAGAATATTCCCTTTTCTACCAGTGCTTCAACATTCATCCGGACTAAAGAAAAACAGCTTTCAATGGCTTGTTTGATTTTTCTGTATTCAAACGATTTACTGTCCGGCAGCTTGTTCCATTCTTCTTTTGTCATACAAATGCCAATGGAATCATATTTTGGCCTCTTCTGATAATAACCCTTGATTTTAACAGGATATTTACCCTCCTTGTTGATTGTACGTGCACCCAGTACCGTAGAAACTACGACACCATCTTTAGAATAATTGAACATGATTTTTAGTAATTACATGCAAGTGGAATTGCTTGCAATAATCTATATATCTATTTTTTGAGGGAAATATAAACGGGTTTGAAACGTTTTGAAGCCTTTTGAATAGTTTAGATATTTTCTTCAAGAGGTTTAAGTAAAGATGCAAATTATATGATATAATACTACACTTTTTATCAAAGAAACTAAATTCTTATTTTCAAGAAATAGAAAATCAATATCCTCTTAATAATTCGTACATTAATGATTTGAAAAAGCGTTTATAAATAAACAATATGTCTTTTCTATCGTTTATTTAATGTATAATACAATACTGTATAATTATCAAATTTGATAATTTATACCATGAAATTTGTTATCACAAAAAATAAAATTCTTATCTTTGCAGAAAGATAATGAAATTGCATGAATATCTATACAGAAGATGAAGCATTAATAGAGTTGTTGGAAGTGGGTTGCACCAATGACAAAAGATACAAAAGACTTCCTAAGGATGTTATTAAAGGTTATATAAAAGCATATAATCATTTAAGGGCAGCCAAACGAATAGAAGATTTATTTAGAATTGGAAGTTTGCATTATGAACGGTTAAAAGGAGATTTAAAGGACTTTGAATCGGTTAGATGTACTGGACGTTGGAGGCTAATATTTAAAAGTTCTACCATAGACAGTTCATTGATAATTACAGATATAGAATTAATAGAAATATCCAACCATTATGGCGACTAAATTTAAATTAAACGATTGTGTACCTTGCATAGCAATTCATCCGGGAGAAATCATTAAGGATGAATTAGATGCAAGAGAGATGAAGCAAAAAGAATTAGCTTCATTTATGGGTATGCCTACTTCCGTACTCAATGATATAATAAAGGGGCGTCGTGCTATAACTCCTGAAGTTGCTGTTTTGTTACAGGAAATTTTAAGTATAGACGCTTCTTATTGGTTATCATTACAAAATCAATATGATATAGACAAAGCAAATATCAATACAAAAATAATAGAACGGAAAAGAAATATTGAGATTTGGAAAATCATTTCTCAATATTGTTCTATTAAATGTTTTGAGAAATTAAATATTATAGGAACTAAAATAATCAGAGAATATAAAAACTATATATTCAATTTTTGGTGTTACCTCTGTTGAAGAACTAATAACATTATACTCTCAAGAGAAAGAAGTTTCTTATTTTAAGAAATCTGAGCGTTTGAAAAGTGAGCCTATAAATATTTTTTCATGGAAATACTATGTTTTTTATGAAAGTTCGAAAAATTCAGTGTGATACGAAGTTTAGTAACGACAATTTAAATAATCTTATTGATGAATTAAATCATTTATTTGTTATAAATAAGGATACTATAGATACAACAAAAAAAATTCTATCACGATATGGAATTAAATTTATCATAGTGCCCAAATTTGACAAAACTCCCATTGATGGATTTTCTTTTTGGCAAGGAGAAAACCCAACTATTGTATTAACATTACGATTAAACAGAATTGACAATTATGCCTTTGCTTTATTGCATGAAATATATCATGTTTATATGCATCTTTTCAACAATAGAGAACAAAAATATATTTCCATCGAAGGAGCTGAAATAAATAAATGTGAAGAAGAAGCAAATAAATTCGCCAAGTATTCTTTAATTAGCAAAGACTTATGGAGTGCATTCTTAAAACAACATTCTATGATTTCTCCACATGCAATGCAAATGAAAATAAAACAATTTGCTCATCAACATAATATCAATGAAGCTATTGTTTTAGGATTTTATCAACACGATATTAATTTGTACTCTATTAAAAGTTCAATATCAAGAGAAATAAAATAGTCCAATTATATGTACCGTGCAAATCTAATTGCACGCAATTTGCACGCATCTTCAGAAAATAGAAGAAAACAAGAAAGATTATTTGAAAAAGAAATACTACCTTTAGGCTTGAAAATCAAGGAGTATGAACCTGAAAAGAAATGAAGAGCAAATTACTGAAAATCAATTATTTGCGACTCATAATCTGGAGGTCCCTGGTTCAAGCCCAGGCTGGTCCACAAATAAAAAAGGCTGATTCCTAAGGGAATACAGCCTTTTTTATTTGTAAACTCTCCAGGTATAAATCCGTTGCTTTAGATAACATTGGAATTTAATCAAGGTAGTTGTTGGCTTCAGAATTTACACAGAGATAATTAATGTATTGATAACGAGGTAGCTTTACATTTGTTGCTCTTGTTATAGGAATCATGAACAGAATTTCTTTCTCTTAGTATAAAATCATGAGCACATTATATACTCTAAAACTGCAAATGTGGGTTTTACCTTAAAAAAACAGGATGGAAATTTGTACGAAATAGAAAGATGACTTTATCTTTGAAGAATATTAAAGCTGGCCGGACTTTTTATTTTGACGGAATACAGAGATTGTTAGTATAAAAATAAAAGATTAAATTTAGGTTTTATGGTTAAAAGTTATGCTTGTGCAGGCATTTTATTGTTTGCGATAGGATTATTCCCCTTAATGGCACAGGACAACACTGTGGCCAAAGAGATGGCTATAAAGATAGCCGATCGTATTATTGCTTCTACGGTTTATGAGTTCAAAGATGTAAAAACAGGTAAAGTATACACTTCTTTGGACAATGTTGCTTTAAATCCGGATATACGTGTCAATAGTAAATATTTGAATTGGCATTATACAAACGGAGTAACGAATATGGCTTTGATGGAGTTGGGTGATAAAATACAGAACCGGAAATATGAGGATTATGTGCTGAAAAATATGAAGTTTATTTTTGACAAGACTAATCAGTCTTATTTTCATCGTCTGTATGATAAAACTTTCCGTGAAGGAGGATGGAGGGCGGTTCCCCGTCTTACTTGGCATATGATTTATAGAAACAAGCGCTTGGATGACAACGGTCCTATGGGGGCTAGTCTGATAACTTTGAACCAGCGTCATCCGGATGAGGCTTTCCAACAATATGTTGAAACAACAAATCATCATCTTATGGTTTCGGAACCCCGCTTGGCCGATGGAACCATAGCTCGCTTGTGGCCTCATGAAAATACTGTTTGGGCAGATGATGCGTTTATGGCGGTATCTTTTATTTCTAGAATGGGAGAGGTTACCGGTGAAAAGAAGTATTTTGATGATGCGGCCAATCAGATATTGAATTATACAAGGTATTTATGGTGTCCTGAGAAACAGATTTATTATCATTGCTATCATACGGATAATAAAGAGCATGGAGTGGCGCATTGGTCGCGGGCCAATGGATGGATTTTTATGGCGACAGCCGATTTGCTGGCCAGAATGCCGGAAGATCACCCCATGCGTGATGATGTGATAAAGAATTTCCAGATGCAGGCCAGTGGGGTAGCCCGGTATCAAGGGAAAAACGGTTTGTGGCATCAGCTATTGGATAAAGCAGATTCTTATGAAGAAATCACCGGTACTTCCATGTTTGTATTTGGTATAGCTAAAGGTGTGAAGGAAGGATGGCTGCATCCGGATTTCATTTATGTAGCATGGCAGGGATTAAAAGGTATGTTGTCAAAGATTTCAGAGAATGGTGATGTGACGGCCATTTGTGTCGGTACAGGTATCATGCCTTCCACCGTATTTTATTATAATCGTCCTACTCAGGAAAATGATCCGATGGGTGAAGGGCCTGTGTTACGTGCTTTGGTAGAAATGATTGATGCACCTAAATATACGGAAATTAGTGCGAATGATCAGTATGATAAGATAAAATAAAGATAGAACCAAGAAAATACAATTGCCGTAGGGGTGGACTGGATTCGCCTGGATACACTTCTTTGTGGTGCCAGACGGAAACATTCCGCCCCTACAGTAAACCTGATGATAATGAAAAATATTTTTTTCAGTCTTTTGGCTATATCAGAACTTTAAATCCAATCGACCCTCTTTTATTCTTTCTCCCTCGAAAGTGCCACTGATTATTCTGTTATTTAAATCGAAACGGGTGATATTGATTATTCCATCTTCCAGTTTTTCTTCTTGATTATTCTCATTCTTGAATATAACATCAGTATAGATAGTCTGATCGTCACTCGCTCCTTCTGAGATACTGTAAATAGTGATGTCTTTCTCTTTGGGGTCAATGATGTTGAAAGAAATGGAAGCATTGTTGTCCACTCGGATATCTATGCTGACTATCGCTTTCTCGTCTTCGTTGCGGGCAGGATAATAAGAAGCCTTATCATCTGAGTCATAGCGCTGTCCCGTATATACCCAGCCATCTATCAGGCAACCAAAGGTATTGGCTCCTGTTTGAGTGGCAGGGGGCATGATGGTAGGATCTGCTGAAAAGTCTTCTCTATCACAGGAACAGCATAATGCGATTGTTAATACTATTGTAATAAGATATTTAATCATGGCTTGAATTTTTAAAAATGATAATTGATACCTACTGAGAATCCTAATTGTGAAATGTCGTCCGCCCCCTTCATTGGATAGTGTGGCTGCACCATCCATTCCTTATCATGATAACGAACAGAATACTCGCCGGAATATGCCAGGATATAGTTTATCCTTGCACTGACTCCCCAATGGGTGAAAGCACGGTATTCTCCACCTATGCCAAAGTTCGCCGCCCATTTATTCATGGATACTTTCCGTGGCTTATCATATACCGTACTGTTATCTTGATATAACTGATATCCGGTTCCGGTAGTAAAATACAAGCTGAATTGCTGTTTCAGCCAATGCAGGGAGAACTGTGGAGCAAAATAATGTGTTTGAATTTTATCACTGCTGTTTGGCATGTCGTTAGTATACCGGCTGCCTTGATAAAGTACTCCGAATCCCACCCGTATGGCAGGCTTGTTTCCTATCAGATAAGTATAACTTCCTGACCAGCCTATGCCATTGCGTAAACTTGAAGAGTGTCCAGCTACTCCTATCAGTTTTCCGGTGTAAAAGGTAGGCCCTGTTTGGAGGGACAGGATAGAACGTTCGCTAGTGCCGAATTGTGCGTATAGCACTGATGAATACAGCAGCATGGCTGTTAGTAAAAAACATAATTTACATTTCATAATAGTTGTGTTTGTCTAGTTAAGCATTATAAATACAAAAATAGTAAATCATTGAATATAATGATCTTATTAGCCTATTTATTTTAAACCGAGCATGAAAAATGTGATAGATTAACGCTTATCCGAATCTGTCTTAGGGTGGAAAATAACTGTTATGTAATGATTTGACTTCTTTTGCTACTGAATATTATGTAAATATAGGTACCGAATCGTGAACGAAAGTTATTATTTGAACATTTTCCTATGGAAATTTGTTATAAAGGAAAATATGATATACTTTTGGAAAAAGTTTCCTAGGGAAATAATTAAAGAAGATGATGTAACAGAGTCTGGTTTTAATCATAAAAAGAGAAGATTATGAAAAAAGAGTTTATAAGAAGGTATGGATGGACATTGCTTGGCATTGTGGCAGGAATGGTAGGAGGATATTTATATTGGCGTTATGTGGGTTGTTCCACGGGAACTTGCCCTATCACTTCTTCTCCTGTCAACAGTTCCATTTGGGGGGCGGCAATGGGAGGATTATTGCTCAGTTCATTTATACCGGAACGTAAAGAAATAAAGAAGGAGGAATAAGTATGAATAAGACAATTTTATTTTTTCTAGCCCTTATGCTGGTTACCACTACAGCTTGCGGCAGAGGAAACAGTAATAATAACCCTGTAAAAGAAGAAACTATGGCAACAGAAGGAAATGGAAAAGTCATACATTTGACTAAAGCTGATTTTTTGGCGAAAGTATATAATTTCGAGAAAAACCCGAAAGAGTGGAAATATGAAGGTGACAAACCGGCTATTGTGGATTTCTATGCTGATTGGTGTGGTCCTTGCAAAATGGTAGCTCCTATTCTGGATGAATTGGCAAAAGAATACGATGGACAGATTGTGATTTATAAAAGTGGATACAGAGAAAGAACAGGAACTGGCAGGCGCATTCGGTATACGGAGTATTCCATCCATTCTGTTCATCCCCATGGAAGGAAAGCCGGAGATGGCACAGGGAGCTATGCCCAAAGCATCTTTTAAAAAGGCTATTGATGAGTTTTTATTGAAAAAATAAGTAATTTTGTGCAATAGCATTCAAGAAGAAGCATCAATATGGAAACTTTATGTAAAATAAGAGACCTCTATCGCGCTATTGCAGAATTTGAAACCCGGTTTGAAAAGGTGCATCACCTTTGTCTGAACGAAGGAATGTTGTTATGCTGTCTCTCCAAGAAGAAACGCTTGTCTTCGGGAGAGATTGCAGGACTGTTAGGCCTTACTAATTCAAATACTTCTAAAGTCATCAGATCTGTGGAAGATAAAGGCTATGTAGAGCGTAATCTGGGAGATAGTGACAAACGACAGATGTATTTCTCGCTTACGGCAGAAGGAAAGAAAATTCTGAAGGAGATGGAATGCTGTAATATTGAGATTCCTGAGTTACTGAGGTCTGTTTTGTAATAGTAAACAAGATACCGCTGTAGATGAAGCCCGTTTTTATTTTTATATCATTGCTGATAATGCTCTGTCCCGCTTTCTCGCAAAGCAGGATGGAGCATTATCTTGACTCCTTGGGACTGGTGAATGTAGGCCGGATGGACCCGACATTGAAAATAGATTTGATGTATACCCGTGCCGACAATTTTACCGGGAAAGTCCTTTATGAGGATTTGCAGGAGGCTTATCTTCATCCCGAGGCCGCCAAGGCCTTATTGCAAGCGCAAAAAGCGGTTGAAAGAGTTGTATCCAGGTTATTCTTTGATTATTTATGATGCCGCCCGTCCCATGTCCGTGCAGCAGAAAATGTGGAATGTGGTAAAAGGTACTTCCCAAAATATATATGTATCCAATCCGGCTCGGGGAGGAGGATTGCATAACTATGGTTTGGCGGTAGACGTAAGTATTGCAGATGAAAAAGGAAATCCTTTGCCTATGGGAACCAAGGTGGATCATTTGGGCAAGGAAGCCCATATAGATACTGAGGCGGCAATGGTACAGCAGGGAGTCATTACAGCACAGGAACGGAGAAACCGCTTGTTGTTGCGTCGGGTCATGACGGATGTGGGTTATAAACCTTTGCGCAGTGAATGGTGGCATTTTAACTTCCGCAGTCGTGAAGAGGCAAAACGGAACTATAAAGTAATTAGATAAAGGATGGAAATATCAGCAAAAACACTCCATTTCATCGAAGAACATAAGGAGGACGATACGCGTACACTGGCTTTGCAAAGTAAGAAATATCCCGATGTAGACATGGCGGCAGCTGTCACACAAATTGCCGGACGGCAGGTAGCGGCCCGCAAGTTGCCTTCATGGCATCTGGTTTCCGCATTGTGGTATCCTCCTCATTTGTCTATGGAGCAATGTTCTTCCGAAGCAACTGCTTTGTATAAGGCCTCTTTGTTGGAAGGCGATACTTTTGCCGATTTAACCGGAGGTTTCGGCATTGATTGCAGTTTTATCTCCCGGAATTTCAAGCAAGCTGATTATGTGGAGAGGCAGACGGAGCTCTGTGAGCTGGCTTTGCATAATTTCCCTTTATTGGGGCTGGGGCATATCCGGATACATAACCGGGATGGGGTGGCTTATTTGCAGGAAATGCTTCCGGTAGATTGCCTGTTTCTAGACCCTGCCAGAAGAGACGGACACGGTGGCAAGACGGTTGCCATCTCTGATTGCGAGCCGGATATAAGTGCTTTGGAGTCTTTGCTGGTTGACAAGGCAAAGAAGGTGATGGTGAAATTATCGCCTATGCTGGATATGTCATTAGCATTGAACGAGCTGAAAACAGTTCGTTCGGTGCACATTGTCGCTGTGAATAACGAGTGTAAGGAGTTATTGTTGATATTGCAAAAAGAGGCCGTTTCATCGGAAATAAGCATCCATTGTGAGCATATTGCAGGCAACGGTGAGAGCCAGCATTACACCTTTACCTTGAAGCAGGAAAAGGCATCGGCCTGTCCTTTGACTGGTCAAGTCGGAACTTATTTATATGAACCGAATGTTGCTATACTGAAAGCCGGTGCTTTTCGTTCCCTCACACAAACCTATCCTGTGATGAAACTTCACCTCAGCAGCCATTTATATACCTCTGCTTCTTTGGTTCCGGATTTTCCGGGACGCCGTTTCCGGGTTGAGTCCGTATCGGGCTTTGGAAAAAAGGACTGAAAGTGTTCTTGATGGATATGGACAAGGCGAATATTACGATCCGCAACTTTCCATTATCGGTTGCGGAACTTCGCAAACGTTTGAAACTGAAAGAGGGAGGAGATGATTATATCTTTGCCACTACCTTGTCCGGCGGGCAGAAAGTCTTGATTAGAGGGAAGAAGTGTTAGTTTATAATCAGTTTGTAACCTATTCCCCTTACATTCACAATCCGTATACTGTTGTCTTTGGACAGTTTATGGCGTAATTTCGTAATAAATACATGCAGGCTGCGTGAATTGAAGAAACTGTCATCTCCCCATAGCTCCAACAAGATACTTTGGCTGTTCACCACTTCATTCCGGTTCTCACACAGGCGTTTTAAGATTTCCGATTCTCGGTGGGAGAGTTCTTGTATGTTCCCTGCAAAATCCAGTTGTTGGGTGATGGAATTGAATTGATATCCTCCGATGGTGTAAGTATTGGTTATTTCTTTTTCCACAAAAGCTTTGTGCATCAAGGCTTTGAGGCGTACAATAAGCTCCTGCATGCCGAATGGTTTTTTCAGATAGTCATTAGCTCCCAGTTCAAATCCTTTTACTACATCATTGATGGCAGACCGGGCGGTGAGGAATAATACCGGGGTTGCTTTATCCGATTGGCGGATGCGGCGTACCATTTCAAAACCATCCATACGGGGCATCATGACATCGGCCACCAATACGTCCGGTTTCTGTTCGAAAAACTTTCTTAAGCCTTCTTCACCATCTCCGGCGGTAGTAATGATAAAATCCTGTTCTTCTAGTGTGTCCTTGATAATCATGGCAAGAGTCTGTTCATCCTCTACTAATAAAACGTGTATCTTTTCCATTTGCTTATTCGGGAATTTTAAGTGTAAAGGTACTGCCTTTTCCTGTGCTGCTTTCCACGGAAACAGTTCCTTTATGCTGTTCTATCATTGTTTTTACATAATAAAGTCCTAATCCATATCCTTTTACATTATGCAGATTACCGGTCGGAACCCGATAAAACTTATCAAACAGATGTTTTTGTCTGTCGGCAGGAATACCTATTCCTTTGTCTTGTATCTTTAGCATCACATAAGCGTTACGGTCACTGTTACATGGACTGCTGCAGCGTGTTGCAGAAATGCAAATATATGCCTTTTCATCGGAATATTTTATAGCATTGTCTATCAGATTGCTGATCACGTTGTACAAGTGCAAGCGATCTGCGCGTAGGATCATGTCTTCTTTCATAATAAGTTTGAACTCAGTCGGCTTATCAGCTTTCAACCTATGTTGGCTTATCAGATTTTCCAACATAGGCCTCAGTTCGACAGGTTCATAGTTCAGACGGAAGTTCTTCCGTTGTTCCATACTCATGGAAAGGATCTGCTCCACCAATCCGCTGAGCTGTTTCAGCTGGGCTTGGATAATCTGAAGATAGTTCTGTCGTTTCGTCAGGTTTTCTGCTCCGTTGAAGTTCAGTAATGCATCGTTGGCGGCGTAGGCTACGGCTATCGGAGTTTTCAGTTCGTGAGTAATGTTATGTGTGAAGTCCTCTTTCATTTCTTCTACGCTTTTCTGCCTTAAGATGATACGGATAAGAAACCAGAATGACAACCCCAATATAATAATGATAAAGAAAGAGGTATAAAGTATCCCTTTCATTTGTTGCAAGACGATGGTATTTGTCGGTTCTACCCATAACCGGTATGCCATTTTGTTGTACAAGTCATAATTGTAATAGTAGCTCACTGCTTCTTTGCCCGGTCTGTATTTTTGAGGTGAACTGAGTCCTTGTACGATCGTGCTGTCTTGACGTAAATTCACTATTTCGATGCGATGAGGCAGGTAGATGATTCCGCGCATGGCAAGTGTCCTAGTAAAAAGGCTGTCGAAAGTGTGCAGGTTGATTTCCGTGAAAAGGTCCAGCTGGCTGTGGATACCCCGTTGGAAGTATTTGGTGAGCAGTTCCAGTGTACCGTTTTTGTCGATAGTAGTAGATACCGGTTCATTGATTTCCAGACCAAATCTTTTTTGCTGTTTGAAAGGTTCGGTTTCTATAACTTTGGTAATCAAAGCACTGCTGTCCAGATTAATACTGGATTCGATATAGCCATTTATGGTTTCGTTGCTTCGTTTCACGGAATCGCACCGTTCCATCATTTCATTGTAGTCACTCACCTGTAATGTTTCTATCAGGCAATTGTCCATATCCTTCTTCATCGAGGTGTATAATCCTGTCAACCAATATGCCTGATAGGCAAAGACGCCTATCAGCGAAAGGATAATCAATGCGGCTATGGCTTTAAACGGTATCTTCATGGTTTGGCAAAAATAGGCACAAAATAAGTATTTTCTTTCTTTTGATAACACTAAATAAGACTTCGTAAGCTGGTGGTAACACATACGGAACACTTTTAGCCTTTACTTTGCATAGACCTTAAAAATAAAACGACGATGAGGACAGTGATTATCTTTTGTTTATGCTTGTTTACATTCACGGTACAGGCGCAGGACGATGTGAATTATACCTATATGGATAGTCTTTTTCAGCAGCTGCCGGAAGTGTTGGTGAAAGGTGAACGTCCTGTAGTAAAAGCAGAACGGGGAAAACTGATTTACGATTTGCCCCGAATGGTAGAACGGCTTCCGGTGAATAACGCCTACGAGGCGGTAAAGGAACTGCCCGGCATCGTGGAACAAGACGGTAATCTGACATTGGGCGGTCGCGGTATAACGGTGGTAATAAACGGAAAGGTCAGTACATTGGATAAGGAAGATCTACGGACAGTACTCGAAAATACCCCTGTCAGTCGTTTGGAGAAAGCGGAAATCATGTATGCTGCTCCGGCCCGTTACCGGATTCGTGGAGCCATGGTGAATGTGATTCTAAAATCGAATATTGGACAGAAACCTGCTTTGTCCGGCGAAGTAGCGGCTATGTATGAACAGTCTCGCAGGGAGGACATTGCAGGCCGTGGAAATTTGCTTTACACTTCCCGGCGCTTTTCGGCGGATGTGATGTATTCATACGGGTTCAAACATACCACTTTCGGATTGGACAAACAGTCATGGCACACTATGGCGGGGGAAGTACACGAGTTGGATTTGAAAACAGAGGCTAAAGGGTATGGCGGCCGGCATAACCTCCGCTTGGGGGCGGATTATGATTTCGGGAAGAAGAACTTGTTGAGTGTGGTTTACAATACACAATACCGCTATGGACAGGACTGTACAAAAATGCGTGGAACAGCCCACAGTGATAAAACGGATGACGGCAGCCGCCAGTTACATAATGTGACAGCCGACTATCAATCTTCTTTCGGCCTTTCGGCAGGAATGGATTTCCTTTTTTTCTCCAGTCCGTCACAGACCTTCTTACAGAAAGATATGCAAAGTGTCCGTCAGACATTGAATTATGACAGCAACCAACGTATCAACCGCTGGTTGTTCTATGCCAACCAGCTTCATTCCTTGCAAGGTGGAACCGAGATCAATTATGGTGTAAAGTATACTAC
>ENA-OQJE01000149-OQJE01000149.1-human-gut-metagenome-genome-assembly--contig:-NODE-149-length-15132-cov-2.849650_pt1 | contig 15132 bp, 7 predicted proteins | sample MGYA00242594_ERZ504760 | MGnify/ENA primary metagenome ERZ504760 (study PRJEB26092, sample SAMD00036358) | human gut metagenome | host: Homo sapiens | study: EMG produced TPA metagenomics assembly of...
GAAACGTCCATAATAATAACCTCTCGGCGTTTCGGACAACAAATCCATATTCTCTGTTATTTCTTTCACAATAAAGTCAAAGACCTCTTTGCGAGTAGACTGTTGCGGTAATGAAGTATCTTTAAAGTCTGTCACAATGGGCACATTACCATACAAATCAATCAAAATATAATAATAGGAAGCCCTCAGTACTTTCAATTCGGCAATCAACTTTTCTTTCGTTTCTCCATCCACACTGATCACACCTTCTTCTATCTGAGATAAAATACGGTTACAGGTATTCACACCATTGTACGTGCGTTCCCATCCTTGAAGTACACCGTCATCCTCGGTAGTCCAAGTATGCTGATGCCATCTTTTATAGATATAACCGTCTACCCATCCAATACCATCGCGAGCGGGAAGAACATCCTGATCCGCACATAATTCCTGTGCACGAACCACTCCGTTCCATTGCAATAACGTTTCGCGCCAAGGTATATAAGCGGCATTTACCAGATAACTGACATCTTCCTCCGTTTTCGGCACGTAATCCTCAGACACTACCTGCCCATAACTCTCATGCAGTAAATCAGTACAAGCTGTATTTCCCAACAATGCGGCTGTCATCAGTCCCATTGTCCATAATTTTATATTTGTTTTCATCTTCAATTCCTTTTTAGTTCATTAAAATTTCACATTAACGCCGAAAGTAAATGAGCGCACACTCGGATATCTGTCACGTGTATCATATCCCGGAGTCAAGCCGTCTGTTGATACTTCCGGATCAATACCTTTATATCCGGTTATAGTCAAAGCATTCAATACCGAACCATAGACACGGAGTGACTTTATATATTTACCTACCTGACCGAAACTATATCCCAAGGTTATATTGTCAATCTTCCAGTAGTCACCATCTTCTACATAATAGCTGTTGAATTCCGGTTCCACTTCCGGGCTCAACGTATGCTTGCCAAACACCAAGTCATTCACAGATTTCAAACGATTTTCAAAACGGCTGTTCTTTACATTCTCGTAATTCATACGTCCACCATTGATTATCTGGAAGCCAAACGCGCCACGCATAGTCACATTCAAGTCGAAGTTTTTATAACGAAGAGTATTGTTCCATCCTGCATACCATTTAGGAAGACCGTTACCAATCACATGTTTATCTTCAGGAGCATGAGTAAAGTCCTTATAGTTCACCAGCTCACCATTCCTGTCTTCATAGATCCAACGCCCTTCACTGTCTACATCCACTACTTTAAAACCATAGAAATTACCGATACTTTCACCCACCTGTACTCTGTGAGAATCGGCTACCTGACCGGAGTATTCCACCGTACCCGTATTAAAATAGTCGTAATCCGACTTAAAGATACTGCCAGACAAACTGATTAGCTTATTAGAATTCAAAGAGAATGTTCCGGTAGTGCTCCATTCAAAATCTTTATTCTGAACAGGAACCACAGTCACCAACACTTCCACACCACGATTTCTCATTGTACCCCCATTGGCCATTGTCTTATTATACAAGTTCGGAGGAGTCGGTACTCCATATTCGTATATCAAACCATCCACATCACGGTTATAATAATCAATAGAACCGGACAAACGGCCACCCCATGAAACGAAGTCCAAACCAATATTAGTTTCTTTCTTTTCCTCCCATTTCAAATCAGGATTCGGGTTGGATGCCGGAACGATGGTCTGTATCCAATTTCCATTTACAAAAGCATACGATCCATATTTCAACATAGCCACACCCAGGAAAGGATCTTTAGGCTGTGAACCTGTCACACCATATCCCACACGAAGTTTCAAGTCATCAAAAATCTTCTGATTCTTCATAAATGCTTCTTCGGTAATTCTCCATCCTACAGATACGGACGGGAAAAGTCCCCATGCATTATCAGTACCCCATAACTGACTGGCTCCTTCATAACGAAGGGCTCCCATCAACAAATAACGATTCTTGAATGAATAGGTGGCACGACCGAAAAAGCCGATCAAATTTGTAGGAGTTTTCTTTGAGCCGATGTTCGCTTTACCGTCTTTCAAAGCAGAACCGATGCCAATATTATGCCATCCGCCAAAATAATCATCCTGAAAACCATAGTTATCAATCCAAAGTTCTTCAAAATCTGTTTCATTGTAACTATAACCACCCAAGACACTGAATTTATGCGCACCGATTTCTTTGTTATATTGTGCAGTAAGTTCCATCAACTTCTCCATCTTGGTATAAGCACCTACCGAAGACCAACCTGCCAATCCATCACGCAAAGCAGAAATATGGCTCAAAGTCTCGCCGTAGCCACGGTTCATATTGTCACGAATATAAGAGAATACGGCAGAAAGAGTCAAATCTTTGATAGGATTATAAACAATATTTCCATTGTAACGCAACTGAGTCTTTTTTACATTTCCTTCAGCCTCATACAACAAAGCCAACGGATTCTCATATTCGAATTTGCTCACATTCTCATTCCATGTACCATCCTCATTTCTTACCGGATCAGTCGGGTTTCTACGAGTTGCCTGACCATATACCCAACCTCTGAAGCTACCCCCACTAGTTGTAGATTCCATTTGATTTTTCTTACCAAACAAACCGAATTTCAATTTCAACTTATCATCAAACATACGGTGAGTCACCTCAATACGTCCTTGAAAACTTTCGAAATCTGATTTTTTCATGATCCCTTGACGAGAAGCATAGTTCAAATTGGCAATATAATTAGTCTTTGAGTTACCACCCATCAATGACAAGTTGTGAACGTGGCTGATCGGCGTACGGCTAATCTCATCAATCCAGTCCGTATCAGCCCCATGATCCTGGTCGGGATAAAGGGTACGGAACTCATCCGCATTCAACATATCCAATTTCTTGGCAATAAGAGAAGTACTGACGTAACCATTATACTCCACCTGGTTGATATCCACTCCTTTAGCCTGTTTGGTAGTAATCAAAATCACACCATTCGTACCGCGCGTACCATAGATAGCGGCAGCAGAACCGTCCTTCAGCACATCCACACTCTCCACATCTTCCGGAGCCACAGTACCGAGTTCGCCCGGAATTCCATCAATCAACACCAAGGGGGCTGTATTGGCTCCACCAATGGTATTTGTACCACGAAGACGTATCTGAGTACTTCCCGTCGGGTCACCATTAGGATTTGTGATAGCCAGACCGGCTACTTTTCCTTGAATCAGCTGTCCCACATCCTTCACGGCTCCTTTTACAAAGTTATCGGCTTTCACACTAGCTACAGAACTGGTTACATCCCCTTTACGCTGTGTACCGTAACCAATCACCACCACTTCGTCCAAGGTCTTGGTATCCTCTTTTAAAATAATCTCTAATGATTTTTTTCCTGCTGTCGGAACTTCCTGAGTGACATAACCAATATAAGAAATAACCAATACACTCTTTGTAGGAACATCCAACATAAAGTTTCCATCAAAATCCGTAATCGTTCCCATGGTATTATTGCCTTTTTACGACAACACTGGCTCCTATGACAGGCTCGCCGGAAGAATCCTTCACCTTACCCGTCACTTTTTGCTGGGCTAAGGCTGTTAATGAAAAGCTTAACAGAGTAAGCAACAAAAACAAATGTTTCATTCTATATTAAATTTAAAGTTATACATACCTTTACTGCGGGAATGAATGAAGAAGATGTGTTTTTCTCCCCGTAAAAGGTTGTGGCAAAAGAATGAAATAGGAAATAGAAATACAGGTGAAGAACCATGCTAACAGGGGATACAAATGGCTCTAGCTATAACTTGACGCATTTGTACCCCCTATTTGCAACAATTAAAGGACGGGAAGATGTTTATTCTTCGTGTTGTGATTTCTGGAACTCACTGGGAGTCATTCCAAATTCCTCTTTAAAGCAAGTGGTGAAATACTTCCGATTAAAATACCCCAACGTAGCGGCGACCTCTGTTACACTTTTGTCTTTATCTTCCAACATGTGTCTGGCATGCTTCATCTTGATGTTCCGGATAAAATCCAATGGAGTTCGACCTGTTATGGCTTTCAATTTACGGGTCAAAGTAGAACGGGACATATTCATGGCATCAGCTAGAGCTGTCACATCAAAATCAGGCTCAGTAAGGTTATCTTCCACGGCTTTTACCGCTTTCTCCAATAGAAGTTTGTCCAGTTGTACAAACTCAGGTTCAGGCAAATTCACCTTACTATCCAAATAAATACGCATTTTAATCATCTCCTTGCTGTCCGCCCACATTTCATTATTCTTACGGTCCACGCGCTTCAGATAAAGATACAGACTATAACCGGATACACCCATCACTATCAATACATAGAACAAATACGCCCACCAAGTTTCATAAAAAGCAGGAAGGCGTCGGATAGTCAGTTCAGTTACCTCTTTACTCCAAAGACCATTTTCATCCGTCGCTTTCACCTGAAAAGTATAAGTGCCCTTACTCAGATGATTATAAAAAGCCGAGTTTTTTCCACCTTCCACATATACCCACGCTTTGTCCACTCCTATCAACCGATAAGCATAGCGTATCTTTGAAGCATAACGGTGGTTAAGAGAAGAAAAACTAATTTCCAAATTCTGATCATCGGGATGCAATTCTATCCGGTTAATGGAATTGCTACTCTTTCTATCTCCGAATATCAATGATTCTCCTTGCAACTTTATATCAGTTATCTTGGTCTTCACTGCACTAGCCTTTCTTTCCAACCCGTTTGATGGAGTAACCATGCAAATACCCGGAATGCCGCCCCAATAAATATTGCCATCTTTTGCTTGACAAACAGCAGTGGGAAGAAAGCGATGCAACAAGATAGAACCATCCGTGGTAAGATAGGTGCGGAACGAACCGTTACGAGGATTAAATTCTATCAGTTTCTGGTTCGTATCAATCCAAATATGATTATATGCATCAGCCACTATCTGGTTCACCTGATTACCATTCATGCCGCAGGCCCCATTATAACAAAGCAACTTATTCTCTGAAGGGTCATAAGAGTAGACCCCTCCGTCACAAGTTCCCAACCACAAAATCCCATCAGGAGCGATAGACAGACAGGAGAAGTTCTTTTCTAATTTAAAAGAACGCAGTTTTTCATCTGCCGTTGTCTGAAACAAACCGTTGTCCTGAGTACAAATCCATATCAGTCCTTCCTTATTTTCGACTATCCCCATCACATGACCCACATCCGGATAAACCCGTTTGACTCTTTTCTGACGAACATCATAGCTACAAAGTCCTTTGCTCAAGCCTATCCACAAGATTCCATGCGAGTCTTCATATAATTTTGTCACTGTAGCATTCTGTTCCACCTGTCCGTTCAAGTCGATAACATCTTTCAGATGCATCTCCATTCCCTGACGAGCCATGCCATAGACCCATCTATTCAAATCCTTCGCCACCCAGACCCCGTTATTGATGCGTGCTCTCGTCATCTCTCGTCCATTATTCAAAGGCAAAGAAGCAAGTGCGGGAAAATCCGAATAGATTTTCACTTTATCCTGTTTCAAGTCATACAGTGCAAGACCAGTTCGTTCCTGCATCATCCACATCATGCCATCTCCATCATCACACAAAGCCATTATGGCCGGACTGCGGTTTACCCTGTCCGCCAAAGCGGGCAAAGCATAATCTTTGGTTATATTATCCATCAGATGTAGGATGAAACTAGGACGGTCAAAAGCTGATACCCACAAACATTCCTTTCCTTTTCAAGACCTCTACCCAGCATGTGGTTGACAGGCAAAAGTACCTGCCGAAAATTTCAACTGCTTCAAGTCCGGTCCGGTTGATTTGCAAAGCCATGAAATCGTGGCCGGTAGTCAACCAGATATATCCCAGTTTATCATCCTGTGCCAGACTGAGGATGAGTCCGTCCTCCTCACCGGCCGCATTGACCGGTATTTCAGAGTATACAAACATGGAATCCCCTGGGGCCGAAGGATCGAAACGTACCACGCCATCCCCCCAGGTAGCCAACCAAAAATAATCCTGTTCATTATCCTGAACCATCACCGTAGGATTTCGACTTCTCATCTTATCGGGATAAGGGATAAACTCATCTTTTTCTTTGTCCAGATGATATACCCGACCATTCCACACAGAAATAATAATTTCATGGTTGCGACTCTCACAAAATCCGGAGATGGAGGCTCCTCCGTGTTCATTCCGGATAGGATATTCTTTAACCAACTGCCCGTTGGTATCATATTTAGCCAATACAGAGCGATACCCCAGCCACATAGAGCCGTCACTGGTAGCATAAAGATACATCACTGGAATATTCTTCAGACGCTTCGGATCTATAGGATGTACACTGTAATCCGATTTATTAAGAATATATGCCCCTTTGTCTGTACCGAACCATATATTTCCTTTCTTATCCTCAGCGATACATTCTACCAAGTTGTCCTCTAATAGCCCCGGAGTATCAATGTCCGAACGAAACACCTTTACATGATAGCCGTCGTCACGACATAATCCGTTCACCGTGCCATACCACATATATCCTTCACTGTCTCTGAAAACACGATGAATAGCATTTACCGGCAACTGGTCAATGGTAGGAATATCTGTAATAGTTATGTTCTGAGAACACACCAAGAAAGAGAGAAAAGATAGTATAAAGGTCAATATATATTTCATTGTGCTTTCTATTAGAATCATAGACCGCCACAAAATTATAAAAAGAAATCGGATACTCTAGTAATTTTTAAAATTTGCTAAAGTATCCGATAACTGTTCTATCTGCAAGTTTCCTACTTTTGGAATCTTCTCCTTACATCTGTGTTTTATTTTTCTTCTGTAGCACCTTCATTTTAATAACCGAAACCGGTTGTTTTTACATATACCTTATAATCTTTAATCATGCCTGGAGCTCCTTGTTCCGCACGCGGCAGGATACGAAAACCAGTCACGTTATATTCCTTGCCGAGATCTATCACCACCTGATGGGGATAAGCTGTATTGTCCACCGTCTGCCAGAAAGTACTTTCCTGCAGGTCATAGATCTTATCGGCTGTGCGGTTGCCGCTACGGGTCTCCTCGCTGTCGGCATAAACAATCTTCCAGTTTTCACGAGAGATTTTCTGTCCTTTCTCATCCAACACGTCAAACTCCGCAATAGCAGCAATATTGGTATTATCAAAGGAAGCCAAGCCTTCCAGACAGAAGTAACGTCCTTTCGTAGCAGGTACTTTCACTTCCTGCCAACCGTTACCTGGTTTGAAAGTACCGGCAGCTACCGGTGTTTCCTTCTCCAGTTTAATGGTTTGCCCCTGTTTACGATGCGTTTCTGGAACAGCTACGCGAAGCATATCCAAGATAGGTTTGTCCAATCCGACGATGGTCGCCTCTTTCGGACCTTTCAAGTCAAGAACAATGATTTCGTTCACTCCTTTTTTCAGCCAGCACCCCGGCATGAACAGAGTCTGCTGAGGACCGATCTCCCAGAAACGTCCCATGGCACGGCCATTCACCCATACCATACCTTTTCCCCATGACTCCATATTCAGGAATGTATCAGCCACCTTATCCAAGGTAAAAGTGGCGCGATAGTAGGCCGGAACACTTTCATCATTTTTTTCTATGCCACAGGCGGCAGACGAGTTCATATCCTGAAAATTCCGGGAAGATACAAATTCATAATCTACGGGAAGATTATAAACAGTCCAGCCTTTCAACGTTTCAGCATTCTTACCGTTCACCAGTTCCACTTTTTCGGTGATTCCCTTACGGTCGTGAATGGATTTGTCAAAGTTCACACGTCCCATGGCTTCCACCAATAAATCAAGCTGAGTTCCGGCTTTCAATGCAGGTAATGTCAACTCCTGCTCTCCGCCACGGCGGTCCAGACGCCCCAACAGTTTCCCGTCGGCAAAGATCTGTGTCCAGTCATGTTGTTCGGTAATTTTCAAAATGGTTCCTGCTTTCACATCTTCCGGCAGACGGGTACGATACAGAATACTTCCCCAACCCTGGTCAAATTTCTCCATCGGCCGGATCTCCTCTGTCTGCTTCGGTTCGGGAAGGTTGTTGATCAGCGGAGCCACTTGAGTGAATTTGATAGCCGGAACTTCCATTACCGGTAAGGCTTCGGGAACTTCGGGCAATGTCTGGCCTTCGTCCATGTAATCCTTCAACATATTGCGCAAGGCGAAATATTTGTCGGTGGTCCAGCCCGCTTCGCTGATAGGAGCATCATAGTCATAACTGCTGCACATAGCCGAATAAGCCGGATTATTAGCACCGCCCCACCAGCCAAAGGTCGTTCCTCCGTGAGTCATGTACAGACTGAAGGAAATGCCTTTGTCCATCATCTCTTTCAGACCATCCACCATGATTTGTCCGTCACGGGTTTCGTGCTTACGTCCCCAGTGGTCAAACCATCCACTCCAGAATTCACTGCACATCAGTGGAGCGTCAGGACGTACTTCTTTCAGTTTGGCAAACTGCTTGTCGATATCGGCTCCCGTACCGAAGTTTACAGTCCAAAGCAAATCATCCAAACCGTTATTCAGGAAATTAGAACTCCAGTCACATTGGAACAAAGGCACTTCGGTGAAGCCTGCGGCGCGTACCGTGTCACGGATGGCAGACACATAGGGCTTGTCCGTGCCATACGAACCATATTCGTTTTCCACCTGCACCATGATGATGTTACCGCCACGGGTAATCTGCAAATCCTGCAATTGCTTGCCCACTTCATGCATAAAGGCTCCCACGTGCTGCATATAGAAAGGATCGAGAGTGCGAAGCTGCACGCTGTCGTTCTTCAGCAGCCACCAAGGCAGACCGCCCATTTCCCATTCCGCACATACATACGGGCCGGGACGCACAATGACGTACATGCCATGCTTCTGAGCCAATTTACAGAAAGCCGCAATATCCTTGTTGCCTGTAAAGTCATAATTGCCGGGAGTTTCCTCATGCAAATTCCAAAAGACATATAGACAGAGCGTATTCATGCCCAAGGCTTTACACATTTCGATACGATGTTCCCAGTATTCACGGGGAATGCGTGGATAATGCACCTCTGCCGCTTTGACCACGAACGGTTTCCCATTCAGCAGAAAGGTATTCTTGCCCGCTTCGAATGTTCCGGACTTATTGCCGGCACATCCCGCCAGCAGCAGGACTGCCAGCAATAAAGTCAGTAATTTCTTCATGTTTATTTATCTATTGTTATTTTTCATTCTTGTTTATCCGGATTACCGTAAATGAATAAGCCGGCAATTCATATCCGAATTTCTCGCTTACTTCCATTGTACCGGCTACAGGACGAGCCTGCTTGTCGGTCGGCTTGCCTGCCAGAACCGTCTTTACGGCAGTGGTGTTCATTCCTTCCAAAGATGGGAGCTCCACCTTCGCATTCACCGCTACCGGCAGCAGATTCACCAGTTTCACGATCATATCTCCTGTCTTTCCGTCGCGGACTACCGACACACCTACCCGTTTCTTCACCGCATCTTGTGCATTATCCAAAGTCACGGAAGAAGCGATGTATTCACTGCCCACATTTTGTCCGTACATCTGCTGCGCATAGTAACCTACGGTGGGTTTCACCTCCGTATTATTGAAATAAATCAAATCCGGATTCCACTGGGTATGTCCCTCCTTGGCCAACAGAGGAGCGTATGAAGTCATGGTCACCACATCAGCATTACGTTCCACGGAAGTCAGGTACAAGGCCTCAGCCAATGCTGTTTCCATGTTGTTGGGGCGTCCCGGCAGGTGAGCCGCATACTCTCCCAGATACACTTTTGCCTTGTTGCGGTCATAACGGTCATAGAAATCCTGGTTGTTGATAAACCATCCCGGAGTATTGTAATAATGCTCGTCCACCATCGGAATACCCATTTTGGTAGCAAATTTCCATCCTTCCTCATAATCACTGCCCTCATAGAACGGACCTACGGTTCCGATAACGGTCACTTCGGGATATTTCTCCTTCACCGCATTGAAAATCATAGTGAAACGTTCTTCAAAGATATCGGTAATCAGGTCCTCGTTACCAATGCCGATGTATTTCAGATTGAAGGGCTTGGGGTGTCCGGCTTGTGCACGCTTCTTTCCCCATACGGTCTTCTTCGCATCTCCATTCGCATATTCTATCAAGTCCAATACATCCTGCACGTACTGCGGCATTTCCTCCATCGGGATTCCGCCTTGCTGACCGCCGCAACCCAGTTCGCCTACCGAGTGATGGCTGCAAGTTCCCGAGTTCTGACAAGGCACTCCGGCTGCCACCACGGGAACAGGTTCAGCACCCATGTCCTCGCAGAACAAGAAATATTCATGATATCCCAAACCACGTGTCTGATGATAGCCCCACAAATTGCGCAGAGGCTTGCGTTCCTCCAACGCTCCTATAGAGCCTTTCCAATCATAAATATTGTCCACACCATCTCCGTGAGCCACACATCCGCCGGGGAAACGGACAAAACGGGGATGAAGGTCGGCCAAGGTCTGCGCCAAATCGGCACGCAGCCCGTTCTTTCTGCCTTTAAATGTATTCTGTGGGAAAAGAGAAACCATATCCAAGGCATACTTCCCAGCCATCTGCGGACAAACGGACAGCACGGCATCCGCAGCATCCGCTGTTGCCGTCAGTACAGCCTTTTGTTTTTTCCACTCTGTAGATGAAACCCGAATAGCAGCCTGCGCAATCTCCTTGCCGTCTTTGGTAGTCAGTCTCACAAGCACTTTTCCACCTTTCGTATCATCCAGCACTTTGGAAAACACAGAGAAGTCATACTTCTCACCTTTTTTCACGGCAATACCGTCAAAACCGTTATTCACCAGGGCAGCACCCGGGCGGTGTACCTCCAACACTGCATAGTGGGCATTGTTAGCATGAATGGGACTGTCCTCACTGACAGACAGTTCCGCATTAGTTCCCTGTATGCTCCACGCATACGTGCTGTTCCAGTTCTTATCTCTTGCGCCGTCTTTAGCAGAATATTCAAAATCACGGTTCTGAACCAGCTCCGCATACAACCCGCCATCGGCCCCATAGTTAATATCCTCAAAGAAAATACCTATTAAATGCTCGCTGATGGGCTTTACCCGTCCGGCATCCACCCGGATGGTGGCAGTGACCGGTTTCAGTCCGGCAAAACGAACGGCGTCCTGTTCGGTACGCTCATTATTCTGTATATCGCGGAATTTCTTATGCTCGGCAAAACGAATCAACTGTTCTATATCCGCATAAGGAACTTTCTGCATATAGCCGTTCAAAGTATCTTTATCAAGGACAATCTGCCGGGCAGTGACCAGTCGGGGCACAGCAGGCTTCTCCGCATTGACATATTGTTGGGGAGCCCACTTCAACAAGTCGGAAGAATGGGAAGTACCCCATACTTTTCCGCTGGGGGTGAGCTGCCACCGGCAATACCAACGTCCGTCTTCCGCTTTTTCCAGAAGAGGTTTAATCATTCTCTTTTCCGACCCCCAACGTCCGAAGTCACATTTCAGATAGGCAAAGCCATCGGATACACTCAGCCACTTGTCGCCATCGGAGCTCCATGCGAATTTCAGTCCGCTGCGTCCCTCGTCTTCCGGATGGGCGTAAGAGAAGATGTAGACCGAATCGGGCTCATTATATACTTTTTTCCACGGCAGCACAGACGGATTGGCCTGCTGCCAATGAGGCGATTGCCAGAGATAATAAGGTCTTTTTCATGGTATATACTTTATTGTTATGTTTCTTTTATAACGTGGGAACAACCTTCCTGATGGTTCCGTCCGGATTAAATTCCATACGGTCTATACATACTTCACGATGCACGCCAGGACCCTTCTCACGGTCTATAAAGTTCTTATTAATACGATGATATACAATGTACCACTCATCCGTACCCGGAATTTGCAGCACCGCATTGTGGGCAGGCCCATAGATTTCCTTTGCAGGGTCCTGAATCAGCACCACCGGCTTCTTGGCCACCTTTATGGGACCCAACGGAGATTTTGACGTACCGTATGCCACATGATAGTTAGGCGAACCGGTATCGTCCACAGACCACATAAAATAGTAAAGTCCGTTACGATAGAACACATACGCCGCTTCACGGAAAGCATAATCCTTCAGGCTTCCCCCTTTCGGAGTCAATACGGTCAGGGTATTCTCCTTGATGGAAAGCATATCCTCATTCAGCTCGGCGCCTGCCATATAGCCATTACCCCAATACAGATAGGATTTTCCCGAAACCGGATCGGTAAACACATCCACATCAATCTGCTGTCCGTGGCCCACAGGAGATTCGGTGAGGATGGGATGTCCCAAGTCTTTGAACGGACCGGTGGGAGAATCGGCTACCGCCACCCCGATCTGCTTGCCGCCTCCGGCTGTAGGGTTACCACTGAAATAGAAAAAAATATTTATACTTTCCGTCCACTATTTTTTCTTCAATACATGGAGCCCACGCGTTTCCATCCGCCCATATCACCTGGTCGGACTTCAGGTCAAGCATCACGCCTTCGTCCTTCCAGTCTTTCAAATTATCTGAGGAAAAGACCGTAAAGTACCACCCTCCCCATCCGGACTGTCCGTCGGTGGTAGAATAGATATAATATTTTTTAGTCTGATGAGAATACAATATTTCAGGGTCGGCGTGAAACCCTTGCAGCACCGGATTGTTGGGGATAGTCATATTACCCATTTCCTTTGAAGGCCACTTGTCAGTGATACGCTTCAGCTCGGCATGGGTAATGGGGATGATAGTTCCGTGACGCGGATGAAAATTCATCTTCACCTCACTGTCTATCACTTTAAAGTTTTTCAAATCGGTCGTTTCGGTAAACTGGTATTTACCTTTCATATAGACATCATACATCAAGATGTATTTATTCTGACCTATCAGTTTGAAAGTTCCCGCACCTTCCACCGCTTCCGGGGTCTGCTGCTTGTAGTCGGGTTCTTCCTCCCATTGTCCCGAAGTCAGCGAACGGGTAGTTGCTACCCGGATGCCGTTTCCATGTCCTTCGGTTTTATAAAACAGGTGGTAGATTCCATCTTTATATACGATATCACCGTCTATGCAAGATTTCTTGTTTTCAGGGATGAAAAGCGGTTTCGGTTCACCTTCCAGGTCGGTAAATTCTTTATTGGCATAAGCATAATAAATCACATCTGCCTCATCACCATATTTCATTGACCAATAGACCAAGTATTTTCCGGCTTCCGCATCGAAGATAGTCTGAGGCGCCCATACCCGTTTCAGTTTTTCCTGTCCGGCATAACGTTTCTGCATATTGATGACAGAATGGTTCCAGTTCACCAAGTCTGTAGATTTCAGCAACACCATGGCACGATTGGAATCCCATCCATTGTCAGAAACCATATCGGTAACCACCATATAGAATGTCTTTCCGTCTTTGCAACGCAGGATATGCGGGTCGCGCACACCACCGGTAGAACTGATGATTTTGGAATCAATGACAGGTTTGTTGTCATTCAATGCCCAATAGGTATATCCGTCCGTACTTACCGCATAGCATACGGCTTCCTCGCTGATGTGGTTACCTGTAAAATAGGTAAAGAGATAAGCTATGTAATCTTTTTCGGCTACATTATTTTGACTATTGGCAGATTGCTGTGCTCCTGCCAGCCAGGGCACAAGACAAGCCAAAAAGAAAGTAAGGATTTTGTGTTTCATAATAATTAGTTCAAAAATTGTTTGATGCAAAGATAGAAAATACAATCCTAACGATAGGTATATAAATCTTTCAAAAGAGGGACTTTATTCGGTCAAATGGGGGAAAATAGAAAAAATACAGCAATCTCTATTTCTAAGAATAGAACATTTTCCATCTTGCAAATAGAAATTAATTAGAAGAACAAAATCATTGATTGAAGACTCAAATATTATTATTCCGAATGCTATCATAGAATACAAACCAATTCTAGTAATTTCTATTTTTTCTATATGCTGACAGTTGCAGCAGTGGTTTACGCATTGATCAGATTTCCAGAATATAAAGAAGCAGGATTTTTCAGAACTCTTGGAAGATTTAGCGGGTGGTATCTGCTTGGAATTGGTCTTTCCGCAGTAATCTTACTGCCTGTATTAATCGCATTTTTAGGAAATGCGCGAACTACTTCGGATGTAAATTATTTCAGTATTTTCTATATAAGAAATCATATTACAAACAAATATTCTTGCAGTTTGCAGGTTTCCAGAAGATTTATAAAGGAACAAACCTAAACTATGCAGCTTTAGGATATTGTGCAATTATTGCACTGTTCCTGAAAAGGAATAAAAAAGCGGTTTTCATACAAGGTAGCAGTGGTACTTGGCATTGTCAGTCTGTTATCACCAGTGTTCGCCTATATTTTGCATGGATTTTCTTATCCGATGAATCGATGGACATTTATACTGGCATTGATTGTTGGAATGACAGTCACAGAAATCTATCCAGATCTATTTGTACTGACGAGGATCCAGAAAACAGGAATTCTTGCAGGAGCCGTTTTTTACATAGTATTTGCCCTTTTCTTAGGCGATAATATGGTAAAAGGGAATATGAATTGGCAATACTTGTAGCTACAGTACTTGCATTGTTTGTACTCAATGAGTATAAAAATGTTTGGACAGGAGAAATATAAAACATTTCATTTTGTATGCAGTATTGATCTTAACAGCAGGAACTGCTTCATATGTACAGTATTCTCCAAAATATGGAGAAACAATCTCAAATTATGTAAAATCCGGGCAGGCATATGAGATGTTGTGTGGAAAGGAAATGCGGCTGATACAGCCAGATAAATATAAGATACAAAATGGTGTGTATCGTGCAGAATCTCTGGATAACAAGATAACGAACTGGAGTTTAAATGCGCATATTCCGGGAATTACGAATTATTATAGTGTGACAGATAAGAATGTCTCAGAAACTATGCAGGAATTCGGATTAAAATCCTATCAGTATAAGTTCAAATTCCGCAAACTTGACATGAGACAAGGCCTCATGGATTTATATGGAGTTCGTTATGTAATCTGCACCAAAGAAACAGGAGCTAAATTATTATCAGATTATCAGTTGTTAAGATCAAAAGATGGGATGCAGTTGTATGAAAATAAAAATGTATTTCCATTTGGATATACTTATGATGGATATTTGTCATCACAA
>ENA-OQJE01000152-OQJE01000152.1-human-gut-metagenome-genome-assembly--contig:-NODE-152-length-15074-cov-4.298588_pt1 | contig 15074 bp, 12 predicted proteins | sample MGYA00242594_ERZ504760 | MGnify/ENA primary metagenome ERZ504760 (study PRJEB26092, sample SAMD00036358) | human gut metagenome | host: Homo sapiens | study: EMG produced TPA metagenomics assembly of...
TCCTCACATCCAGCTTCCTTCAGATTCCATCTCACGATGGACACCCTTGCCTTCGGCTATATCCTTCCCACTACCGGGCGGATTCGGGACTTTAACCCGTTAGAAACGTGCGCCGCTAGGCGCACAACATTAAAAAAGCCATAGACATCTATGGCTTTACAATACTATATACATATAAAGAATAACCTGAAAAATCATTTAAGAATTATAAATAATTCTAAAGAAACCTAAAGATTCACATACCCATTTTTTATACTATAAACCTGATCACACAGAATTTCTATGTCTTCCTTATGGTGACTTGTTATAACCATAATAGCAGGTTTTTTATTCACATATTCCCTAAACATTATTCTCATATCCTGAACAGACTGTTCATCCAGTGCGTTCATCGGCTCATCCAAGAGCAATACCTTAGGCTCTTCCATAAAAGCCTGAGCTATTGCCAGCTTCTGCTTCATACCTAAAGAGAACTTACGATAAACCTTTTTGGAATCCGGCTCAAGGCCCACCTGTTTGAGAATTTCATTGATTCTTTCTTCTCCTGTTTTCTTATTAATTTTTGCCAGTAAAAGTAAATTTTCCTTTGCAGTATACTCTGGCATGAATCCTATGCAGTCCAGCACTATTCCAACATCCTTTGCATACTGTCCTTTTTTCAGAGGGATGTCTCCGTATTTTATTATTCCATCCGACGGCTCCATTAACCCAGTCATTATCTTCAATAAAACACTTTTTTCCACTACCATTTCTTCCAACGAGACCATATATTTTCCCAGATTCCAATTTTAAATTTACATTTTCCAACACGGTCTGATTTTTAAAATTCTTTGATACATTGTCAAGCTCTATATTCATATATTTTCTGCCTTCCACTTACGTAAAATTATATACTCTTGTTTATTTTTTAATATTACAGCAACGCCCGTTCCTATAACAAGACACTCTGCCATTTGAAATACCATACACTCAAGCTGAGTTGTCATATGCGAAATATACAGCCCCTGTGTAAGCGGCAGCCACGAAAATAATGTTCCTGCCACAATATGGTATATAATAATTATTATAAATCCAATATGTTTATCTTCGGCTTCATGTAACCAGCACAAAAATACCAGCAGTAACAATGCTATTGTCTGTAAAATCATATTACCCATTTCAATTATCAAACTTACATTTATTGCCGTCCACGAAATAAACGCTATTACTATTATTCCCACTCCGTAATACAGATAAGTACATACCAGAAATATTATCGCCAGATGCTTCATCCAGCTAATTGTATTTCCTTTCCTCAAGGCATACTGAATATAGTAAAACGAAAAGTTCTTTGTCAAAAAATAATACAATAAAACCCAGATTGGCATTTGATAAAACAGATATAACAGTAAAAAAATATCAAGATTTTTAAATCCGGCAAAATAGTCTGTTACGCCTGACATATATTGTTTTGAAACAAATCCGTATATGCTCCATATAACAACTGCAGCCATAAACGTAAGACCATAATATGACTTAACACATATTGCAATCAGTCTTTTAAAACAGTTTAGTATAACGGCCCTATAAAATATAACCATTATTACAAACGCAATACTTACAAACCAATAAACAATATAAAAACTATATGTTTTCACATCTGTAACCATCAAATGTGCAATCCATGATTTTCTTCCAACGAAAGAATCTTTAAAGCTTATCCTATTACTGATAACAACATTTATAAGCAGGCACACAATACTGCAAATATTAGCTGCCCATCCTGTATTTATCAATTTGTTAAATAAAATGGTAATACAACCAAGCAACCAGTAAAATAACAATAAGTTTCCAAATAGCTGATACACGTTTGTCACATGAAGCATCTGTGACTTAACATTATAAAAATTATTTACAACAGCAATCATATTAATTACCACCCACTGGATAACTGCAATGATAACCGCGTATTTGAATGCATACACTACTTCAATGACATTTGCCCTATGTTCACTTCCAATCCGCAATTTAAGATAAAAATTATTCCGTGTAACCGCCAATAATCCGGCAATGCTCCATACAATTAAAATCCCGCTGACAAGCAATATTAAATATCTGTCTCCAACGATATTTATAACTGCATTGGCATATGAATACTCCTGATATCCGGCATCACATTCCATACAATAACGAACATATTCAAATTGCATATAGCTAAAAATAATGAATATAGTTATTAATAAATACAACCATCTACTTTTCATTATTTTTTACTCCTACCGCAAACAAAATGATACCGGTTAAAATCAATATACCTGACATAATTAATATTATCGGAACAGATGCCCATGCATATCCATTAGGCGCAAATATTAAAAGCAGATCAAATCTGTTATCCGGTATCAATATTGCCATGGCTATGCAAAGTACAAATGGTAGTATCATCGTCAGAAAAGTATTTTTAATCCATGCCGATATGCCGATTGCAAATGTAGCAAATGTAACTCCTGCCAATAAAACAAACGCACCAATTAAACAAACATATGCTATAGTATTCGAGGCTGCCAGCTTAGGATGAAACATAATAACTGTCTCTCCCTCTTTTATATTCAAGTAAGCCTTAGTTCCATACTGAAAATATAAATGCAGACAATATACAGCATACGGAATAAGCAACCCCAAGCCGCCAAGTATTGCGTTTTGTATTAATGTTACAACAACATACCTGTTTCTTGACATTTTTTGCAGGCGCAGCTTCAAATATCCGCTTCTATATTCTCTGACATATGATATTCCCATAGGAAGTACTGCCAGTATCGGAAAGAGGATTCCATTCCAGCCACTGCTTCCGGATCCCATACTAAGTATCAGTCTGTATATCATATGATCAGAATAAGCAGTTGCAGCTCTATATGTATATGCGTAATTTGCTTCTTCATAAAGGAGCAGTCCAATAACAATGGAAATAATAAACCCCGAATACTTTTTTATATATAGCATATTTTCCTCTTCCGTTTTCATTTATTTATTAATAGTTCCTATAGATATCTACAAAAAAATCGTATCACAATGTTTTAAAGAAAAAGAAAGGAACTTCTGAAATTTTCTGAAAATTTCTAAAGATTTCTGAAGTTTGTAGTTCAGTTCGTAATCGGAAATCGCAATTTTACATAATAGCAGTATTCTTTTGTTTCGTAAATTGCTCTGCCATGCATACGTCTCATCAACAGCTCAACATTTTTTAGTCCTAATCCTGTACTCTCCAATAAGCTTTTTCCTTACACACCGTGTTGCTTATGCATATTTCAAATATATTTTTTGAATATACTGTTTCCATGACCACTTGCTCATCAATATCAGCATACTTGCAAATATTATTAGTAAGGTTACTAAATATTCTTGATAGTAAACTCCATTTACAGCAACTTTAACCTTTTCCCAATAAATGCCATCAATATTAACACAAAAAACCATTCTGGCTTATAATGGTATGCATTTCAGAAAGATAATCTCCTATTGCATATTCTACGAAAGAAGGCTCGTCCAAATGTATATTCTCGTCTGAACTTGCAATAGAAAAATCCAGTAACAGATTTGAAAGATCTCTTAATTCATTAACTTTAGATGTCAGAATATCCAAATTTTTGTTAATGCTCTCATTTGATTTGTTTTGCAATTTTAAGATATCAATGTATGTCATCAATCCCGTTAATGGTGTTCTTAAATCGTGAGCCATATTTCTCATCAATTGATCTTTTTCATCCCGTGCTTTCCGTTCCTGCTCATGTGCCTTACCAATATTTACTTTATAATCTTTTATGATATTATTAACACATCTATAGATTACATAAGCTCCGCTTAAGATTGATATTACAATGCCTAAAATTATGACTCCTAAATAATACTTTTCAGTATATCCGGCATATATATATACATTAGCCTCTCCGTCAGCAAAATTTACCGGTAGTTGATATTTAGCAATTTTTCTACTATCATACATGTTTTTCGCTGATACAATAAATTTATCTACATTCAATTTACTATATACAGCTTCTCCATCTTTTTCTATAATGCAAAACAAAACACAATGATAATCCATCCATTCATCACATTCCGATATATCTGATGCGGCTATATTATTCTGAGACACATACTGTTGAAATTCCTGAACATATGGAGATTCATGGTCATAAATATATCTTGAATTATTAAAAAAATAGTAAGACCATTTACCCCTATGCCATATATCCCCCCAAATATACAGCACGATAATATTATTGCACCAAATATAATTTGAACTGCCTTTACTGCTTTAAAATCACTTTTCAAATTTGTATCCCTTTCCCCATATAGTTTCTATGACAGCCCGGTTGCATATTTCATAGAATTTATTCCTTATATTTTTTATGTGTACCATAACTGTATTTCCCGAATTATATGTATACAGTTCTTCCCAAATATTTGAATAAATCACCTCAAGTGTGTATATTATATCAGGATGTTTTGCAAGCAATTTGATTATTTCATACTCTTTTCGTGTAAATTTAACACCTATGCCATTCACTTCTACTCTATTCTTATTTTCGTATATCCTTATATCTTTTCTGTCTATATATTCATTTCCTGCATTGTCATCAATTATTTCTCTATCATATACATTTCTACGCCTTAATAATGCCTTGACACGCGATATAAGCTCCATATTGGAAAACGGCTTCACAAGATAATCATCACCGCCCACTTCAAAGCCTTGCATTATATCTATTTCTGATGATTTTGCAGTAAGAAATAAAATTGGGACACTTGATTCTTCCCTCAATTTTTTGCAGGCATCTATACCTGATAACAACGGCATTATTATATCCATAATAACCAGGCTATATGTTTCATCGAATTTCTTTAAACCGTCCACACCATTTACAGCAATATCGACATAATATCCCTGTAATTCTAATAATGTCTTTATTCCATTACGAATTGTTTCATCATCCTCGACTATTAATATCTTGTACATCTTATATCCTCAACTTTGATTAAATTCAGTAAAAAATCCATATATACTTAAAAAGCAGTTATCCCTCTATCATTTAAATATTCATATATCTGATCATATGTCACCAGCGACACATTTCCCATTTTTCCGGCTTCCTCAATACACCCTTGGGTAAATCCTTTTTTTGCGAATAAAAATAAATGGACATTCTCATATCTAAATAATCTGCTTCTCTTTTTCAGCTTTTCGAGCACTTTTACATCCACATTTTCATTTATCCACTTACATTCTCCAAACAATGCAGTGCTTTTATCCTGATCACCCATTATATCAATTTCTGTCTGTATTCTCTCTTGTGGATCCGTTCCCCACCATCGTCCAAGATTGCTAAATTCCACAGGTGCTTCCCCATCAAGCAGCAATTTCCACAGATACTGCATACATATTTCTTCAAATATCCTGCCCATATAATCTGACAGATTTGGAGCAATTCTTTTATACGCAAGTTCTGTTGCACCTCTGCTAATGATAGAATTATTATCAGGTATAAACCTATACCAGAATCTAAACATATTATCAGCTATTGCATATATTGATTTTCTGGACTCCTTTTCGCCATATGGAGTTTCTTTCCGTATTAAGCCAAGATTAATCAGATTTTTCATATACTGTGAGCATACACTTGTCGTTTCGCCTATCTTGGTTGCGATTTCCGACATACGGGAGCTGCCTGTTGCTACTGCTGTTATTATTGCATTATATACAGCAGGTTCACGGACTTCCTGCTTTAACAGATTTTCAGGTTCCTCGAAGATTGCTGATGCGGGGTTGAGGAACACATTTTTTATATTATCCTCTACACTCATGCTGTCATTCATCTGTAAAAGATATTGCGGAGTACCACCAACAATACCATATATCAGAGCCATATCCTCTGCTGAAAATCTGTTAAAATATTTGCAGCTATCCTCAAAATCAAACGGAAGAATCTTCATCTGGGCGGTTCTTCTGCCATACAAAGGCGCCTTATATGCCAGCACATTATCTTCCATGTAAGACATAGATGAGCCACATAATATAAGCATCATTTTAGAATTATCTTTATTTTTATCAATAAGCATCTGCAAGGTTGAAGCCATGCTTTTCGAAGCTTTTGCCACATATGGATACTCATCTATGACAAGCACCAGTCTTTCATTTTCACATAATTTAAATACATATTCTATTGCAGCCTGAAATGACACGAATGAAGTCCCCGGCATTATTCCTGAAGCATATTCCATGATTGCCTGACTAAAGTTCTCCAGATTCTGCTTTTCGTTGCTCTCTACTCCCATAAAATATATTGCTTTTTTATCCTGTATAAAATGGCTTATGAGAGCTGTCTTCCCCACTCTTCGTCTGCCGTAGATTACTGCGAATTCAAATTTATCCGAATTATATAATCCGTTTAAAGTTGCAAGCTCTTTTTCTCTTCCTATAAACATAGCTCTTCTCCCTCCATTTCTATACACAATATTTTATTACTTATATATGGTTTAGTCAATCGTAATTTAGTTAATCATAAATAACCAAATCGTAAATGACTAAATATTCATCTTTCATTTCGTATACACAAAAAAGACAGCCGTCCCGGTCCCCACCGGTTCAGCCGTCTTTATAATAAATTTCAATGTTATACTTTTATATTTTACTCTTATTTATACTTTTTTACTAACTTTTATACTTGTTTGGATTTAGCATCTACTGCTGCGCAAGCACTGCCTGTACCTCTGCCTCTGTAGAGCATGCCATTACCTTGTCTGCCAATGCCTTGCATTCTGCCATGCTGCTGTCTGCGATGGTCTTTCTGGTCTTGAGCACACTTGTGGCACTCACTGAGAACTCATCAAGTCCGAATGCGAGTAACAGCGGAATGAGCTTTGGATCAGCTGCTGCCTCTCCACACATGCCTACCATGATTCCCTCTTTCTTACCGCACTCGATGATACGCTTGATTGCGCGAAGCACTGCCGGATTGAAGGCTGAATAAAGGTATGCTACCTTTGAGTTTCCACGGTCTACTGCCATTGTGTAGCCTGTCAGGTCGTTTGTTCCGATACTGAAGAAGGCTGCCTCTTTTGCAAGCACATCTGCCATCATGCAGGCTGCCGGTGTCTCCATCATGATACCGATTTCGAGGTTCTTGTTGTATGCAATACCCTCTGCATCAAGCTCTTTCATGATGTCCGCTACCATTGCCTTTACACTGCGAAGCTCATCTACGCCTGTCACAAGCGGAACCATTATCTTTATCCTGCCGAATGCACTGGCTCTAACAAGTGCACGAAGCTGTGTATTGTAGATGTCTGTTCTCTGGAGACAGAATCTGATAGCTCTGTAGCCTAGGAATGGGTTGTCCTCTTTCTCAAGACCCAGATATGGGATTTCCTTGTCACCTCCGATATCGAGTGTACGGATGATGACAGGCTTGCCCTTCATTGTCTCTGCTACTGATTTGTATGCCTCAAACTGCTCTTCCTCTGTAGGAATTGTGTCTCTGTCCATGAAAAGGAACTCTGTACGGAAAAGTCCTATTCCCTCTCCGTCACACTCTACAGCTTTCTTTGCGTCCTCAGGCTTTCCAATATTGCATACAAGCTCTACCTTTGTGCCGTCTGCTGATACTGTCGGCACACCCGCAAATTTCTTTAAGAGCTCTTTCTCTTTTTTGTATTCCTCAAGCAGCCCAGCGAATTTCTGCTCTGTCTCAGCGTCAGGGTTTACGATTGCCTCTCCGCTTGTTCCGTTGAGTACCACTCTGTCACCATTTTTGACAGCTGTGCAGATTCCGTCAATACTGAGAACTGCCGGGATTTCCATTGCTCTTGCAAGTATTGCTGAGTGGGAGGTTCTGCCGCCCACCTCTGTGAGTATTCCTGCGATATTCTCTGCCACGATACCTGCTGTCATGGATGGTGTCAGGTCATGTGCCACGAGCACTGTGCCTGCCGGAGCTGCTGAGATATCATAGTCCTCGATTCCAAGCAGAATCTTAAGGATTCTGGCTTTGATATCCCTGAAATCTGTTGCTCTCTGCTGCAAAAGCTCATCAGGTATCTGTGCAAATATCTCTGCTGTCTGCTCAAGCACCTGGTCGAGCGCCTTCTCTGCCGTGATTTTCTCACTTACTATGAGCGCTGTAATCTGCTCCTCTATGGTCGGATCCTGAAGCATCTGGATATGTCCGCGAAGGATATCCGCATCCTTTGCTCCGACTGTCTTTTCCATTCTGTCTGCCATGGCGTTTGTATCATTTACAAATTTCTCAATGGCTCCCTGGAGACGTGCGATTTCAGCGTCTGTATCTGTAATTTTCTTATTCTCAATCACTATCTCATGCTCTTCGATAATGACCACATTTCCGATTCCGATTCCTTCTGAGCCGGCGATTCCTTTGTACATATCACACCTCCGATTGACTTTGTTTGTTGATTAATCTCCGAAGTTGTCTGCCTCGAGCTCTTCCATCTTTGCAAGTGCTGCTTCCTCGTCAGCGCCCTCACACTCGAATGTAATCTCTGCGTCCTTCTTGATGCATGCTGCGATGATGTTTACAAGGCTCTTTGCGTTGATTCTCTTGTCTCCGAATACGATTGTTACATCTGAATCAAACTTGCCTGCCTCTCTTGCGATAACTCCTGCCGGTCTCATGTGAAGTCCCTCTGCTGCTTTTACTACCATTGTCTTGCTTACCATAGTTTTGTCCTCCTGAATTTTAAAATTTATTGGTTTATTTGTCTATTTCGCTCACACATATGATTAACTGTATTGCCCTCTGCTATTCATCAGCCTGTCATATGTCCGTTGCTTTCTATGGTTTTATTGTACTGTGCGCTATGTGTTTTTTCAATATTCCCCAAAATGCAAAATTGCACCATCTCTGGTGCAATTTTATATTAATGTGATATTCAGTTCCATCCCAGCTCTTTCCGGATAGCTGCACAAAGCTCATGAGGTGAAGCAGCCTCCCTAAGCCTGTCAGTCGCTCCATTTTCATTCAGAAGCTTCGTGAAGTCATGGAAAAATGCCTTTGTCGTGTTGACACTGTCAAAGTTTATCGCAAGCAGAAATATCATGTCTGCCATCCTCTCGCCCCACTCTATCGGCTTGTCGAGACGTATAACAAGTATCTGGCAGCGGTTTACATGCTCAGGCTTTCCGTGCGGTATAGCTATATTGCAGCCCACAGCGGTTGCCTCCACCTTCTCACGCTCCAGTACATCCCTCGCAAACTCGCTCTGCACTATTCCTTTGTTTATGAGAAGCTGGCACGCACGCTTTAAAACATCCTTGCGGTTTTTCGCCTTTTTCTCAAATATGATAAATTCCTCCGACAGCATCTGTGAAAACTCGCTGACCTCCGCGCTCTGGCCGGTCATTAGCTCAAAGCACTTGTTTCTGATATTTTTCTCATCCTGCGCACTGATTAGTGGAGAAACATACAGAAATCTCATATCATTGTGGATATCTGCCTGTGTGTCTATGGTCGAGAGTATGAGGTCGCAGTCATACTCGTCAATGTGCTCTATACGGTCTGACGACAAAATGCTTACTATCCTTACATCCGGCACCCTGTTTTCTATTTTGCCCGCTATTATACTGCCGGTCGCATAGCCTGCTGCACCGATTAACACGGCACGCACTGTCATAGGATTCCTGTGCAGAGCTCCGCCCACCTGCAATGCAATAAATGCTATCTCATTCTCGCTCGGCATGGCACCTGTGTACTTTTCATAGTATCTCGATACCGTAAAGCATACCGTAAAGAGACTGGCATACGATTGTGTGATATCCGAAAGAAACGGATTGTCTATCTCTATGCCAAAATGAGTCCTCGCAATGGAGCCCGGTAAAAAGCTACGCATGCTCTCACGCAGAAGCTCATTTTCAATCAGATTGGCAGCGAGAAGATTTGACAGATACACTATCATCTCATCCTCTATGCTAAGCGCCTCCTCGCATGACATGACAACGCGGTTTTGTCCCTCGGCACAGGAAAAAAGCATTGCCAGGTACATGATTTCAGGCTGTGAGAGGCTGATGCCGTGATATCTTTCCAGAAAGCCTGCTGCCTCCCTTGCCATGTTCTCATGCTCTGTCATTATAAATTTTGTATCATGCTCCTGTTCGCCGGACTTCAGTTCCTTTTCCACATCCACCCTGAAAAGTGCAATGGCTGTGTACTCTGCCAGCATCTGAAATGTGTAATCTGTAAAGATGATATCAAAGCGTCTCTCCACATGATGTATCATGTCAACCGCCATCGACAGATTTACGCTTCTGAAATTATTGGCTATCACCTCGGCCGCGCGTCTTGAAAGCCTGTGGTCATCGGTCTTGATAACCTGCTTATCACTGATTGGATATCTGCAGAAATGCCTCATGGCTTTTCTGATATCAAGCTCACTGCCTGTCGCATATATTCCGTAGCCCGCCGTTCTGTGCACCTTAATGCCAAAGAGCAGAAGCTCTGCGTCAAGCTCATTTATATCATCCATGATGACATTTTTGCTAACGTTTAACTCCTCCGAAAAAAGTGCATACGTGTATGTATCCCAGCCACTTAGCAGAATATACGATATGTAGTTCTGTCGCTTCTTCTGCGATACTGCTGCCGGTCTCCGCCCTGCCACATCCAGAATCTTTCCTATCTGCGCATCACTAAAGCACGGCTTCATGCCTTTGCCGGGCTTTCTGTCAAGCGTCATAGAGTTTTGCTCACAAAAATCAGCCACCTCCTTCAGATATGTCTTCACACTTCGCTCTGACATACCTGTGGACGCAGCAAGAGCCTTTGATGTGACAAGCTCATTGTTGTGCTCTGCCAGCTTTTCAATTATCAATAGTCCCTTTTCTGAAAGCATAAATCAAAGTTCTCCTGATTATACGTAATTTAATAATTCGACCGGTTCATCTATCAGATTTGTTGCACCATGCTCCTTCAAAAACTCTACATCCCTGAAGCCCCATGTGACAGATACGCACTCCAGACCTGAGTTTTTCGCTGTGGCGATATCCACATCAGAATCCCCCACATAGATTGCCTCATCCTGTGTCACTCCAAGCTCCTTTAGTGCCTTCTGCACCATATCAGGTGCCGGCTTTTTGCGGATGCCTTCCTCCTCCATCTCGCCGATGGCTGCTGTCATGTAATCCTTAAAATACAGCTTGTCCAGCGATTTTACTGCAAAATCTATCTTGTTTGATACGATAGCCATTTTGATGCCGCGCACCTTAAGCTCCTCAAGCAGATCCATGATACCATCATATGGCGATGTATTGTCGTTACAATGCGCATCATAATATTCCTTGAATAATGCAAAGGTCTCCTCAAACTCTGGATTGTCTGCTCCCTGTGGCACTGCACGCTCCATCAACAGTCTGACTCCGTTTCCCACAAATCTGCGCACCTCATCGAGTGTGCGCTCCGGCATGCCCTTTTGTTTCAATGCATAGTTTGTTGCATTTTTTAAATCCTCAAGTGTATAGAGAAGTGTTCCATCAAGGTCGAAAACGACCGCTTTTTTACGGTTTTCCTCCTCACCCTTTGCTATATGTGTCTTTTCAAATTCTGTCTTGCTTATCATATATGCCTCATTTCTGTCATCATTTGGCAGAACCATAATATCTCCAGGTCTGCCTGATATATAACTGCTATCATCCTTATTCTTAAATAGCTTTACCTTGTGCTTTAGCACAAATGCTCTTGAAAAATCCTCCTCAACCGGTATGCACACTCTGGCATGTGCCATTCCATCCACTATAGTCTCCGTATCCTTATTCTTGAACTTCGGGACATAATCTGTCCGTTTCACAGTAAACCGCCAGTCCTTATATATCCTGAAGCTTTTGTTCAGCCTGTCCAGATTTAAAATCTGTACACTGCCGTCTTCTCCTATTATGACCACCGTATCCTCACCAACCGGTGTGGAGATATCCCCCTTAGCTGTCCGCACTCCCATGCAGCAGCCCACAGGCAGTATATCCTTTGCAATGATACATCCCATCGGTATCGGGCGTTTTTTATAATCCACTTTTTTGAAGCCACTCGTATCAAAATCTTCTCCGTAAATTATCTTTGTATCGTTTAAATAATCAAAAATCCTCTCTTCCAAAAAAGATTTGATTGCAGAATCCGAAGGACGCTTGTGTGTATCATCGCTGCTGTACTGAAATCTTGGTGTCACGTCTTTTTCTTTGCAGTAGACATTATAGCTGTCTATCAGCAGATCCATCGGAATAAATCCACCGGCCTTGTAATAATGTCCTCCGCCGGAGCCTATGTCCCTGCACACTTCCTGCGCCATTTCGCTTGCGCTAACCTCTTTTATGCAGCTTCTAAACGAAAGCTTCACTCCATTCTTAATCACTGAAAATACCATACATATGTCAATAGCATCCACCTCCAGCACAAAATCGCTTATGATGCCGAGTACATTCGGGTCACATGCCCCTGCCTTTACGATCGCCAGACGGTATTCCTCTATATAATCGCGCCCCAGCAATGCTGTTGCGGCTATGTCCAGCTCCTCAAGTGACATATTGGCATTTCGGAATTTGGCCACTATAGTGCTGTCAAAATCCGCCTCATCGCGCAGATCCCTATCAAGCGAATGTGTTATCTCGGTAAATTCTCCGGTGTCGGTGTAAAGTCCATAATACAGTGCTGTTGCCAGGTTTCGATTTATCTCTACACCCTCCTCACGCAGCATATCCCACACGATTGTCGCACATGAGCCCATATAGCTCATGACACGGTTCATAGCAGGAAGCTCTCCCGATACTCTGTGGTGATCTATGACAGCTACATTTTCTGCCTTGAAAAATGTGACATTCCCACCACCGTACTGACAATCGACAGTCACAAGCAGCTGCGGATTGTCTAAAAAATCCACATGCTCTATCGGTATGCCAAGACTGTCTACCATAAGCACCAGATTGCTCTTGTGTATGATATTCCTGCCTCCGTATACAAGTCTGGGACTTTTTCCATTCATCCTCAGGTATTCATAGACTCCAAAGCCGCTTGCCAGTGCATCCGCGTCCGGATTATCATGACATTGCACCACTATGTTATCAAATTGTAATAAATCACTTAGCTTCATTATTAGCTCCCTGAATAGTTATACTAATTCATTTTCTCATATGTGTATTTATGGCTGCTTCAAATCATAACATTATTTCAGGTACGGAAACAGCAGCGAACTTCTGTCCTTCTCGTCAAACATCGAATTGTACTGCAGGATATTGTATGCCTTTATCCATTTTGCCTCGTCTCCTGTTGCGTCATCCACATGCATAAAGCACTCATTCTTTTTCGAATAATAGCCCCTTGAATTTATGGCCGGAATCTTCTCCATCAGCTCTGCGAGGAACCGGTTGTATGCCGGCAGATCTATGTTGGCTCTCTCAAGCGTCAGTGTGGACAGGTAGTTGAGGCTCGTCACATCAACTGTCTGTGCATCCGTCTCGTAATTGGTCCATATGAAAAACGGCACCTTGTACAGATTCTCAAGCTCCTGCTCCGTAAGTCCGGAATTGCCCTTGCCATTTAAAAGCTTGATAAAATTATTGCATAATCCCGGCTGGTGGTCTCCAAAAAACAACAATCTCTACCGGATCATCCACACCCTTAAACGTAATGTGATGAGATTTTCGTAGTGCCTTGTCACTCTCATTCAAAAGTGACAGATACTGGTTCGCATCGGTGTATGACGCTCCAACCTTGTAAACCTCCTGGTTGAAGTTGTCATATCTCTCGCCGTAGCCGCCATGGTTTTGCATCGTAATGCCCATGATATAAAGCTTCTCGTCATCGCTCTTTTTCTCGTAGCGGTCAATAATCTTATCATAGAGCTCCTGGTCAGTGATATATTCCCTGAGTATCTTTGTCTGGTCAAAATCATCTATAAAGTAAGTCTCATCATAGCCCAGATGCGGATAAACCTTGTTTCTGCTCCAGCCTGTCGCATAGTACGGATGCATCGCAACCGTCGTATAGCCGATATTCTTCAGGTTTGAGACAATGGAGGTCGGGTCATCATTTATATACTGCTGATAAACCACCGAGCCGTCCGGCAGAAATGCCATCGAGTTTCCTGTCTCAAATTCCCACTCAGAGTTTGGCGTCTTCGCACCGTACACGGACGAAAGAGCATAGCCTTTAAGCGTATTTTCACTCAGAGAATCCATAAACGGCGTGACCTGCGTGTTGGTCTCAAAATCTCCCACCACCGACAAATCCGCAAACGACTCATTCATGATAACAATTATTGTCGGATTTTTCGCATCAGCCTGAGAATATGAGCTGTCCGTTTCCTTGAAATTGTCTGCTATCTTGTCAACTGCTGCCTTGCTGTAGCCATCAGGTGCCTTCACAAAGCTATCCCTTATGCCGAGCACAAAGTTCAGCAGATAGCCGTTTCTGTACGTGCCCTTTTTCTCCCAGGTCTCGGTGTTCAGTGACATGGAATTCATGATGACATACAGCACGCATATTATTGTGAGAAGAATCGAAATAATCCTCATATGGATAGCCGACTCGAACTGCACTTCTATGCGTCTTACCAGCACTATATACAGAACCGCCGCCAGAATCACGTACAAAAATTTGTAGTCTATGACGAATCTGTATTTTGTCACGACAGAAAGTCCTGTTCCCGCTGACTTCAAATCCGCATATGTAAACTCATTGCCACGGAATTCATAGACAAAATAATCTATAAACCCAAACGCAAGTATGGCAATTGATGCTATGGTACATGTCAGCCTCGTGTTGTTTGTGATAAAAAGTATCACCAGATATATGGCGAGCGCCAGAACCACATTTACCACACATACCATATCGGTGGTTTTCACAAAGTCCTCATCCGTCAGCAGCACATACTGCACCGAAAAAACAGATAGTATCGCTCCGATGACAAGCAGTATCGCAGCCCAAAGCCACGACAGCTTCACCGGAAGCTCAAGCTTCACATTTACAAGTCCAAAATATGCTGCCGCAAAAAAAAAGAATCACCCACCAGCTTGCCGATGTAAAGTAACCTACCAGCGCGGCCGC
>ENA-OQJE01000153-OQJE01000153.1-human-gut-metagenome-genome-assembly--contig:-NODE-153-length-14984-cov-3.933432_pt1 | contig 14984 bp, 10 predicted proteins | sample MGYA00242594_ERZ504760 | MGnify/ENA primary metagenome ERZ504760 (study PRJEB26092, sample SAMD00036358) | human gut metagenome | host: Homo sapiens | study: EMG produced TPA metagenomics assembly of...
ATTACGGTTAGGGGGAAGTTTAGTTTTTTTTACCGGCTATCGTACGGCCGGTTATTGAACAAACGTCGGCCAGTATTTGTGTGTTTTGTGGATATTTCACTCGCTCATTGGTACTGTTTAAGCCTTTGACATCACATTCTCGGATATCATAGAATGCACCGCTGAGTGCGACATTCTCATCCCACAACATTCCTGGACGGATTTCGTTACCCACTTGTACCCATCGTGGGGATATGTCTTCCGCCTTTAATGCTTGCAAGATGTCGATGGTATGGGCGGCAATGGCCGTCTTTAGTTCCGCTACTGATTTGCCGATCCATGCCTTGGGCTTGAACTGTTGTCCGGGATCAGCCCATGAGTCGCTGTAATGGAAGTCTACCATGACATCCAGACCTTGTTCTTTGGCTCGTCGGGCTTTGTTCACAACGTCTTGTTTACCGTTCCATCTGTCTTTGGGATTTACCCATACGCGCAGGCGGATGGCATTTATGCCCAGCTCTTTCATCAGTTGGAAGCAGTCGGTTTCTATGCCTTCATGATTGTAAAACTTCAACCCTTTTTTTTCCATTTCACTCACCCAACTGATGTCGGCTCCTTGAGTAAAACTGGTTTTGGAAGGTGCTGGTGTATCGGAATTATCTGTTCCGGACTGTTCGTTGCCGTGGCTTCCGCAAGCTGACGAGGATAATACCAGCAAAGCGGTTAGCATATAATTCTTGAGGTTATGATATATTTCTTTCATGTGTTTTCGTATATTAGTTTTTTAGAAGATAGACAACGGAGGCATATCCGTCTAGTTTTAAATAAAAGTTTCCATGGTCTTCCTTCTCCTGTACATTTCCGGATACGGCGATAGCTTTCTCCGTCCTGTCCGTCAAGGGAATCTCTATTTCAGAATTGCCAAAATTATGAATAACCAATAGTTTCTCGCTATCTTTAGTCATGTACCAGGCGGCAATACTTTTGTATTTTTTTTCTCCCTCTCCCGATTCGTTGAACAGAGCATGACGGGTCATGGTTCCTTGGGCCAGCGCTGGATAGGTGTTACGCAATGCGGTAAAGATCAAGTAGGTATTCAATACTGACTGATGGTCTGCCGTCTGTTTGGTTACATCGGGGATGTTTGTGCTTACTGTGGCATCTATTTTGTCGGTATAGTGGGTGGTATAACTGTCTCCCCACAACATAGGTCCGCGTACATATTCATCTCCTTTGTCTTTGGTGCCGTATAATCCTAGTTCTTCACCATAATAAATATAAGGTGAGCCGGGAGTAGTGAGCAGGACAGCGGCTGCTAATTTCTCCTTGGCGGTAGATTTACCTAGCTTGGAGGCTGCACGATCTTCATCATGGTTGCTTAGTTTGGTTGCTGCGATGTACCCGGGACGATAGGCGGCATATTCTTGCCTATAGTTCAGGATGTCTTTGGTGAAATAACATCCGGTGGCATTATTGAGAGCCCATTCCAGACGATACCAGAAAGAGAACTCGAACAAAGCGGGCAGACCGGCATAATAGGGGGCTACTTCGTTGTATTCGGACAGTACTTCACCCACCATGTAGAAATTGTCCGTGTGTCCTTTTTGCTTGTAATAAGTGTTCATGTCTTCGTAGAACATATTCAGAAAACGGGGATTTTCGTTGCTGGTAGCACTGTGGTAGATGTGCTTGACAGCATCCAGCCGCAGTCCGTCCACACCTCGGTCTATCCATCCTTTGGCACTGTTTGCCATGGCTATGTACGCAGGGGAAGAAGTGGCTTGTTCCACCGCACCATAGTTGAGGTCGGCAAAGTAGTCGGTGGCAAACTGGGAATGATAATACCATAAGTTCATGGAATCGAACAGAATATCGGCCGCTGTTTTGTTATCAAGAGTGAATGCAGTTCCCAAAGTGACTTTGTGGGAAGCAGAAGTAGCACCGTATTTAGTTCCTGCAGGCCAAGAAGGATCGTTACTAGTGCGGATTAGAAATCCCCAAGAGGAAACGAAGTCTGTGGTCAGTTCATAATGGTTGTTCCCTTTGTCATAGAATTTTTTACATATGCCTTCTCCGAAATAAAGGTATTTGGCTCCGTTTGTGCCGGGGTCAGGGTTGTCCGCATCGGCTTTTTCGGCCCGGGTTACTGTGACGGTGGGTTGCGAGGCTTTGCTCCAGTCGAGGCTGAATGTATAGATGCCTTTTACTTCTGTATCTTCGGAGGAGGTTGCGAACCATTCATTGGCGGCATATTCTTCTTTGGGTATCATGGCTATTTTTCCTTCTGCTATCTCTGTTTGAGGAGATTGGGAGAAGAGATAGTAGCTACGATAAAGATTATCAGTAGATGAGGTGGCTTCCTTGAACCAAGGGTGGGCTTTGCCCGTATGGTTCATTACATAATCCAGGTATATTTTTATGTTGCGCTTGTGGGCTTCGGTGATGAGGCGGTCGAAGTCGGCTTCTGTACCTAGTTTGGGATTGACTTTGGTATGGTCTGTCACATCATAGCCGTGATAGGACATGGCAGGATGGATGGGGGAGAGCCAGAGGGCTGTCACTCCGAGGCTGTTGATGTAATCCAGCTTGTCAATGAGTCCGTTGAGGTCGCCGTATTTGTCACCGTCTTTGTCTGCAAAGGAGTAAACTAATAATTGATAGGAGATGTCGGCACGCTTGGTACCATCCCAATTGTCGGGGGCGGCAGTGATATTTTTCCAAGTGGCGGTAGGAGGATCAGGGTTTTCGGGAGTCGGAGGAACCGGTATTTCCGGCGAATCGTCAGAACAGGCTTGTGACAGAGGTACCAAGCAAAGCAGGAATAGTATACCTACTAGAAAGAGATGGATTCGTTTCATGGTTTCTTTGTTTATAAGGGGTAAAAGAATAAGGCGGAGTACAGTATTACGGAAATTCCGCAAGCCGTAAACCGCCTTTTGTCGGTATAGGTACGGGGAGGATACAAGAAGCGTACCTATACTTGTATTGATTAGTTCTTAGTTAGGGTCAACAGGTTCATGCCGTCGCATTGAGGGATGAACCTGATGGTATAGTTTCCGGCCGTAACAGCGATGTTGCCGGCATTGAAAGTCGGTTCGGCTATCGAACCACCCCAGTTGATGTCCCAGTCATTATTGGCGCGGATTTTGATTTCACCATCCGTTAGGTTGGTGGTCAGATTCCAACTTCCATCTTCTTCGTTGTAAGTCATGTCGGTATCGGCATCCCATCCGGATGGGGTGGCGCTACCTATCACTCCGAGAGTTGAGATGAGGGTATGCTTGTAAGTCATGGCAGTCAAATCCACTTCCATCATGTAGAACCCTGCTTCCGGAGCGTCGATATTTCCTGCACCGTTTTCATCAAGTGTACCTGCCAGAGCATCACCACTTACTTTTTCCCAATCGCCTGTCCAGTTATCTTTTTCTGGGTTCGGCTTGTATTTGAATTCTCCGTTCAAATAGGCGAAACCTCTGTATTTGCCATCAAAGTTTATTCCGGCTAGCGGGCAAGTACCTGACCATGAGGTGTTATTACCTATTTCATAGATGTAAGGAGCGAAACCCAGCTCTTCCAGTGTGTAGGTGTATTCCATCATATTCAATGTCATTCTATACATGCCGGCTTGGGTTATCATGCCGGCTTGTGGATTGTTTGTTGTAAGTGTTCCTTCGGTAGCGGTATCTCCATCGGTTACGGTTCCCAATACACCAGCTCCCCAGAATTCTCCCTCGGTATTGGTCTTCGGAATAATTTTCCAGCATTGATTATCAGCGGTTGTGGTGAATACGATGGAAAATTTGGAATCTTCATAAACGTCTGTTCCCGAATGGCTGAATCCCACCATGCCGTCAGCGCTCCAACCATTTACCGAGGTTTCATCCTTGTCGTTCTTTATTGTGAACATGTCGCCTACAAGATAGTAACCGGTGTCAATAAATGGTGCGGCCGGAGTGAAATTTACGTCAAACGAACCGGCATTTACCAATAAGGCTTGTCCGTCTTTTATGGCATTGGCATATACTTGGGCAATGAAGGGACGCGCTATAGGACGTTTCCCGTAAGTTTCCACTACCAGCTTCTGAATGGTCAGGCTGTCAATCATTCCGTCTGTATTGGATTCCAGTTCTCCTGCCTTACCTTTCTCGGTAGAGAGCTCTACCCGTACATTGCCCAAGGTATATCCTTCGGGAAGTGTGGCATTAGATAGAGTGAACAATTTGATGCTGCTCCCCGGATTGGATAAATTGATGTCATCGACCTTGGATGCCGAGAAATCGGGAAGGGTTATTGCAGCTTCTTGTTCGTTGGCTTGAGGAGTTGCCCAATCAGTGTAATCATCTGTGCATGAAGACATGCACAGAACAGTCAGACCGATTAATGAATGGATTGATATATTTTTCATCTTGATTCAATTAAAAAGATTATTATTTGATTTCGCCTTCGCCGGTAGCGAAGTTCAGGTAGAGCTGCTGTCCCGCTTTGCCTGCTACTCGTGCTTGGTCTCCATCGTTGGCACGATATTCAATTTTGCCGTCGAAGACCATGAACTCGCTCTTCCACCACTCAAAGGTAGGAATTTTTACGTATGCACGCACACCGTCACCATCGCCACCCGGAACACTGGCAGCAAAAGCAGGTGAGACAAAAGAAGCGTTAAAAGTATCGGGAATGGTACATAACCAGCCTTCAGCCTGCTCTTTCCAGTCGCTGTTGCCTACAACAGGTCCCATCAACCATATTTCAGGTTTGTTAAACTGTATATCATAGACGAGGTTACGTCCCGAAACGGAAGAGGTGATTACCATTAAGTACCATCCCGGAGTATCAGTAGCGATATTGTCTCCGTTGTCTTTGATATTGCCTGCCAAATCGCCGTTTATACTGTTTATACCAGAAAATCCTGTTTCATTTCCATCCCAAGCTTTGCTCTGATTGAATTTGATGCCGGCATCGTCTATCCATACCATAGACCAGAATACATGAGTTGCACCGTTTACGGGAATCATCTTGGTTGCCGAATCCCAGTTCCATTCGTTAAATCCGCCTACGATATATAAGTTTTCGGGGGTATTGACCGGAGGAAGCGAGAAAAGTAAATGTACTTTATTCAATGACACTACATTGGAAAGTATTTCGGTTCCTTCTATTGCTTTGTTATCACTGGTCATCATAACTGCTCTCAAGCGGATATAGACCGCTATATCCATCGGAAAATCAACATCGGTTGCACCTTTGTTTACTTTCATATCTGTAAGTGTACTAGCTAAAAGAGGTGCGTCTATACTGATTTTTGTTCCTGCATTGACATTACCTATTTCTGTAAAATCGGTCATGGATTCATCGAATGCCACTTGCACATAGTATCCAACGTTGGCGGGGAAGCCGTAGTCGGGTTGTGAACAGGATATTTCGATAGAGGAAGAATTGGCCAAATCGATTACTGTACCGCTGATAGCTGGAGTGTTTAGGACAAATTCGGTGGGTGAGATTAGCGTTGGGTTGGAGTCGCGATCATCATCACATGCGGTGAATATACCCAGTCCCAATCCGATAATCAAAAATGATTTAAGTATTTTATTCATTGTATTTTCATTTAATATTTATAAAACAAAAAGTTTTCAGTATCCCGGGTTCTGAGTCAAATTGGAGTTGGCAGTCAACTCATTGGTCGGGATGGCAAAAATATTAAGATGTGCATCAAAACTACGTCCTTCATAAGATCCGCCTTTCCATTGCCAAGTGTAATTGTTGTTGCCTCCATAGCGGTTGAATCTAATTAAGTCCATACGGCGGCGGCCTTCAAAATAGAATTCTCGGCTCCATTCATCGCAAATATCATCCAGGCTATATGCATTTGTACGGGTAGAAGCATGTGCACGACTTCGGATGGAGTTAACTGCTTGTGTACCTTCAGATGTAGTGTTTCCTCCATTCAAGCGAGCATCGGCTTCTGCAAAAGTCAGATAGGCTTCTGCAACACGTAGCAAGAAGTAGTCGGTATCGGCGAAGGTGGCATCATGTCCGGCTGAACCGTCTGTTTTGAAGTTGGTGAATTTTGCAATAGCATAACCGCTTTTAAAGGTAGATACATCTTCATTGTTTAAGGTACGTCCCACACCGTCGAATAAAGCACGGTCGTCTTTGGCTGCTACATACATGTCGTAGCTTGGCAGTTCGGGGGCATCATTCTGAGGGAAGAATTTGCGGATGAGGTCAGGACGTGCGCGGTTACCGCCCCAGTTTTGTGCAGAAACACCGTTGGTGGCTGTCAGGTCATTAGGGTTTGCATGCATCTCACCATCAAAGCAACCAGCTATCAAGAACAGGGAAGTACCCCAACTGGTGGTTGTCAGACCGTCTTGAAGTAAGGGTAGAAGAGCTTCGTAAGCAGCATCAGTTTCCCCGTTGTCACCCATGAATAACATTTGATAGGCAGTCCATCCGCCTTTTCCCACAGTATTGAGCCGGTAGGAGGATTTTATTACTTTGTCGGCATATTCTTTTGCTTTTTGCCATTGGGCCGTTCCTGTATAAATTTCCGAATTCAAGTACAGGCGTGAGAGCAACAGCCAGCAGGCAGCTTTGTCTACACGACCATAACCGGCATCTGTCGATTTTTTTGCTTTTGCTTCGGAAAGGGCCGATTCTATTCCGATCAGTTCCTGTTCAAGCCATTCATACATTTGAGCTCTGGATCTTTGTTCAGGTTTGGTCATTGGTTCCAATGTAAAGGGTATGTTTCCCCAACCATCCATCAGTAAGAAGTAGTGTAGGGCACGTACAAAGCGGATTTCGGCAGACATGGTGGCATCTGTATCTCCAGCCATAGCCAGATATTGGTTACAATAGGTGATGCCGGTAGTCAGACGGGCATAGAACCCGTTTAACATAGGATGGGAAGCATTGTAAGTATTGTAGCAGAAACTGGCTACACCTTCATCTCCCCAGCCGCAGATAGCTTCATCAGTGGTCAGTTCGTTGGAATTGAACAATTGGCGGATAAAGCCTGTCGTACCACCATCCAAACCGTCAATATCACAGTCACCGTTAGCACCACCGTTTCCGGCTAATGCCATATTGGCGTAGCACTTGTTGAACAATCCGTTTAAATCAACATTGGTATCGATGTTCGGATCGATAGGATCTACATCTAAGTCTCCGATACATGAGGTTGCCCCCAAAGCCAACATCATGAATGTGGCAGGAACGATATTCTTTATGTATTTTTTCATATACTGCATAATTTTGCGAATTAGAAATTCAGGTTAAGACCAATAATAAATGAGATAGGACGCGGATAGAGATTGTTATCGAATCCGTTATTGATTTCGGGGTCGATGCCATCATAGTTTGAAATGGTGAAAACATTCGATACGGTTCCATATACGCGTCCATTCAAACCGCGATAGCTTCCGTTCTTGAAGAGATTGGAAAAGCTGTATCCTAAAGTGATGTTGTCACACTTCAAGAATGAGGCGTTACGCACCCAGTAGTCCGAAGCTTTGGCGGTAATTTCGTAAGTTTGCCAATTTCTGGCTACAGCGTCTACCGGACGGTTAGACAGGTAATTCAAAGAGTTGGACCATACTTCACCAGGATTCATGTTACTCCATCCGGCGTTGATTCCATCATAAACATAGTTACCTAGACTGGCACGCAGTGAGAATCCGAAGTCCCAATTTTTGTATTCCAGGCGGGAGGAAAGCCCCATAGTTACGTCGGGAGCAGCATTTTTATAAAGGTATTTGTCATTTTCGGTAATTTTACCGTCACCGTCCCGGTCTACTACTGCATTTTCTATCGGGTTGCCTTGTGGGTCATATACTTGTTGGTATACATAGAATGAATTAGCTGGATACCCTACTTGATTGTATTGCAGATAAAAACCCGAACCTTGACCTACTTTGATATCGGTATTGGCTACAGGAGCACCACTATCGGATACACCACTTAGATCGGTAATCTCATTCTTATTATAAGTAAGGTTATAATTAATAGTCCATATTAAGTCATTGTTTACAATGGGTTTCCAGTCTAAGGCAAATTCGATGCCTTTATTTTCCAACGAACCGATATTTTGCCATGCTTGATTTCTATAGCCGGCCATGGACGCTAATGGTGCATAGTTCAGCAAATCTTCGGTTTTACGGTAATAAGCATCAATACTGGCTGTCAGCCGTTGATCCATAATACCAAAATCAACCCCAATATTATAGGTAGTAGTGGTTTCCCATTTTAAATCAGGAGTATAGTTGTCCGGGCGGTATAGGGTTCCGTTACCTATCAGTGGATAAAAACCGTTAGTACCTGTGCTTACTGAGTATGTGGGAATCCAGTTATAATTGTTAATTTTTTCTCCTGCCTGTTGACCTGTCATGCCCCAGCCTAAGCGAAGTTTCAAGTCAGATATCCAAGATATGTCTTTTAGGAAGTTTTCTTCTTTTGCTTTCCAAGCTAAGGCTACAGACGGGAACCACGCCCAATGGTCTTTGAAGCGTGAAGTTCCATCATCGCGAACGGTAGCTGTAAGATAGTAACGGTTCATAAGTATGTAGTTGGCACGTCCGAAGAAGGAAACCAAATAACTGTCGGTCTTGTATTGATACGGAGTGTGAGGACGCTCTGTGCCGGCTAATGTGGGGTCATCGTTCGTCATCGGATAACGACCTACGTAGTCACTGTTTGTGCTTTTCCAAAAATGTTGCCATTCGTAACCTCCCATAATATCAAAATGGTGGTTATCATTAAAGTCTTTATAATATTGGGCGTATGCATTCAATGAAAGGTTGCGTTTTAGGATACTTTCACCTCCAACAGAACCATAATACATGGCACTAGGGGAAGCAGTAGATTTATTCTGTGCTTGGCGTCCTTTGGAAACATCGGCACCTAGAGATAAATGAAGGCGAAGGTCTTCAAGACCATGTACTTTATAGTCGATATCGGCACTTCCCACAAAGGCGCGGCTGTGGGCAACTTCTGTGTTAAAAGCAAGCATGGCTAATGGGTTGGCACATTCTGCCGTGCTGTTATAGATGAACGGCCATGTGGAGTCGCCTAATGATGCGGCTGATGACCATTGGAAAAATCCCCCATAATTTTGTAATGTCTGATCCAATGCATTGCCGAATTGGGCTTTGTGATATTCGGATGTGAAATTATAAGGATCTTGGGTAGGGTCCATCTTTACAGCAGCACCTACGGCTCCACCGTCGGCATATGCAGAACGTGCGTACATTCCTTTCGCATTGAGGTTCATAGTCAAATGATCGTCAAAAAAAGACGGATTAAGATTCAATGCAGCTGTGACACGTTTGAAATCAGAATTTTTCAAGATACCTTCTTGATTGGTGAAACCTACAGATACACGATAAGGAAGGTCTTTTACTGCACCCGATACGGTTATATTGTGGTCATGACTGAGAGCGGTACGGTAAATAAGATCTTGCCAGTCGGTGTTGGCTGTACCCATGGCACGATAAGCATCGCTGTTTTCTCCGTATAAATCGGTGATAAGTTGACGGTATTGGTTGCTGTCAAGTACATCAACTGTTCCTTTTTTCTGACTCAATGTGACACTACCTGAATAGGAAACTGAAGGCTTTTGCCCTTTGTGTCCCTTTTTAGTAGTGATGATGATAACACCGTTTGAGCCGCGTGAACCGTAGATAGCAGTGGCTGAAGCGTCTTTTAATACGTTGAATGATTCGATATCCTGCGGATTAATCATGGCTAGTTTGTTAGAGAGGCCTTTTACTCCCTCATTGTCCATAGCCATACCATCAATAACAATTAGAGGGTCATTAGATGCGTTCAGTGAAGAACCGCCACGTATACGAATCTGGGCGCCACTGCCTGGGGCACCATCATTACTTGTTACATTGACACCGGCTATTTTCCCAGAAATCATATCCTGTGCGTTTATTACTAAGCCTTTGTTCTTTCCATCCGGTTTCATGGCTGTTACCGAACCGGTCAGGTCATTCTTTTTAGCCACACCATAACCGATAACGACTACTTCTTCCAAAGTTTCCGTATCATCTTTCAGTATCACATTTAGTGAAGTAGCAGCCGGAAGTTCCTGGGTCAGGTATCCGATAAACGAAATAACAATTATATCACCTTTATTGGCGTTTAACAGGAAGTTACCGTCAAAATCAGTGATAGTACCATTGGTTGTTCCTTTTACCACAACATTGGCACCGATAATTGGTTCGCCTGTTGTGTCCTTTACAAGTCCTTTGACAGTCATTTGTTGGGCAAATGCGTCTATGGACAAGAAGCATCCTACTATCAGTGTGAGTAGGATCTTGAACATCAAGTTTCTTTTCATGTCTTTAAATTTAAAGTTAAATAATTATTTCAAGTTTATATTCTCAGCTAAAAACACCTATTGAAAACTGTTTTCCCAAACAATCAGATTATTTATGGCTCCTTTAATCCTTATATTTCTAATGGAATTGATCTTTCTTTAAAACCATTGAATTTTTTCTGAAAATTTTGTGATATCTGTTCAACTGGATATTGAGAGAGTTGAAACATGTATTTGTTTTTTAGATTTATTGAGATAGAATGAGTTCTCTATATTTCTGTTTATTGAAATAAATTTCAAAAAAGTATCTGCAAAAAAATGATTTGTAATGAGATACAATAGGGGAAAAATTACTTTTTGGTTTTTCATGATTTAATGGTATTTAGTTTTAGGTTTAACGGTTATCCTCACTTTATTTTGTTTTTGGATGTTGCAAATGTAGCTTTCTTGTAAATTGATTCTTTATCTAAGAATAAAAATATAAATGATTTAAATCAATTGTATTTTATAAGTGTTTGATTTATAGAATGATGTGTTTTTTTTGTATCTGAAAAAATATAAATGATTGTGAACTGTTTCGTGTTTGGACAAGAATGATTTATGGTTCTTTTATATTAATTCTTTGTCAAAACTTTAGTTTATATTGCATCAGCTAAGAGTTTTCTATAAAAAACTTTTAACCGATGCAATATAAAGGAATAAACTTAAAAGTAGTTTTATTTGTTTTTTACAACAATGATTTTGGGAGTTACCTTGTTGAAATACCACTTGATGGTATAGTTACCGGCTTCTGAAACTTTAAAATTACCATCACCGGCATCTTCAAACTCTCCTTCTACAGCTCCGGGAGCTATATCGTCTTCCCATTTCTCTTCAGGGCGTATTTTCCATTTATTACCGGCGGACATATCTAGGGTAGCTTTTAAATAATATTGAAATTTGTTGTTTTCATCCGTTTCAGTTTCCAGTGTCATCATTGTGTCACCGCTTCCCCAGCTATTGTGGTCTCCTACAATTCCCCATGAGTTGTGAGGTTTGGAAACTTTCAATTCTCCTGTGGTATTATTGAATTCTAAATAATAACTGTTTTTGCTGTATGCTTTAATGTCCCCTCCATTACCGGATACTAAAGTAACGAGGGATTGTTCGGGTGTCATACTTTCCGGAGCTCCCCAATTGTCCGTACCCCAGTCTTCCGTACCGCAGAATTTCCAACCATCGGCTGCTTTGCCGTCGAAGTACACCATAGCGGTGTATATATTATCAGAATTTACCGAATATACTTTTTGGCTTTTGGTGAAATCCCAACCATTATAACTTCCACGGAGTGTGATTGCCGGATATTCCGGCTCACCTTCATATGGAGTGATGGTGGTTGAGACAATGTTGGAATACAATGTATCGGCAGCTGCTGAGATAGAAGACGATATCCGAAATTCGATTCCTATCGGCGCTGTCTCCATTTCATAGACTTTCAGCAGGGTCATGATTTTGCTGTTCAGGTCACTGACAGTGATAGTATGTGATAAATCTGTTTTGGATGAGGCTAAAATTACTTTATTGGCAAAATTTTTGTCTTTAACATCCATTTCCAACGCATTGATAACGCTTGCTTGATAGCCTAAATCCGGATAGCTCCAGGTAAGGGTGAATGCCTCTTGGGAAGCATTTTTTGATTCCAGTATATAACTGTCATTCAAGGATGACAGGGTAGACGGGATGGCATTTTCCGAACTATATGTCACTTGTTCCAAATCACTTTCACAAGCAGTACAAAGTAATAGGGTAAAAATAGAAGTTGATATGCTTTTTATGAATTTCATGATGATGTACTTATTGATTAATAACCTTCATTTTGTTGTAAGTTACCGTTTACGGTCAGGTCGGTAACAGGTATAGGATACACGTTATATCTCTTGTTCACTCCTACTCCGGTATTGATTCCTCCTTTGAAATCCCATGTATAGGAGCCGGAAGTAAGCAGATCGAAACGTACTAAATCTGTACGGCGGATACCTTCCCAATATAATTCACGCCCGCGTTCATCTAACAAATTACGGAAATTATTTTCCTCTAACCAATTTTCGGAAATGTTGTGTTTTTCATCTCCATAGGCACGCTTGCGAAGGGCGTTGATATATTCAACAGCACTAGCCTTACTTCCTTCTCCACCGCGTGCTACGGCTTCTGCATACATCAGGTAAATATCTCCCAAACGGAACATCGGAAAATCAGTATCTACCCATAATGTATTTTTTCCCGGTTGTCCGTTGCTGTCTAAATTGCTGAATTTGAATACACTCCATCCTTCAGTTTCAAAAGTTCCGGATACACTGGAAGTAATGTCGATAGAGCGTCCTTTATCATAAAAAATACCACGTTTATCTTGAATCTCAGAAGCTTTGGGTTCTTCATCATTTTGAAAATCAAAGAGATGAACCAGATTGCTTGTTGCGCGGAATCCTGCCCAGCCTTGGTCTACCCCACTGTGTGCTAGTAAAACATCTTTGTCTTCAGCTCCTCTGGCTCCGATGATAATGGCAGCCATACCCCATGATTGGGTCTTGTCCCCATCAAAGATGATAGGATAGATTATTTCTTTTTTGGTATCCGGATTCTCGCCATTGTCTGCTTTGAATAAATCAGCATAGTTGTCTGCCAGTTGATACCCCTGCTTTGATCGACTTCGTTGCATGCATTAATACATTCGCTATATCGTGCCTTACCGGTGTAAACTTCTGCATTAAGATACATGCGTGCTAATAAAGAACTGGCAACAGCTTGATCTGCTACTCCGTATTCGGAGCGTGGAGAGGGCAGATTGGGTTTGATTTCGTTTAGTTCTGCTTCTATCCAATTGAACAGGTCTTCTCTAGACAGCGGGGCAGGTTCTATGGAATAATTCTTTTCAGTGATGAATGGAGGCAATGCAAACATATCCATCAAGATATAATAGGCAAAAGCACGGTTAAAGCGGGCTTGTGCAATATAACTTTCTTTGTCAATGCTTTCGGGCGCGTTGGGAATGTTCTTTAAGAACTCATTTACCAGTGCCACTATATACATGCAGCGTTGATAAACCCCTTCAATGGGTTCCACTTTATTGGTAGTCCATGTCATATAGTTTACTTCTGTGCACCATGCATCATTCCATGCGTTCTTCATTTCATCGGTTGGCTGTTCTTGTAAAGTCCACCAACAGCGTAATAGTGCAGTATTTCCTGCATCAAGGCCTGAAATATCTGAACTGCTGCTGCCGTCTTGTCCGGATAACGCCCAAACTGAGTATATTTTATGAAGTCCTTTAGTGTAGCTTTCCGCATCGGTATAAGCTTTGTCTGCTGTTTCCACTGTGGGATCCAAAGGTAAGACATCCAAATCATTGAGACAACTTGAAAAAACAAACAGGCAAGTTGCCAGAGTTGTATAGATATATTTTCTTGTTTTCATACGTAATTCTCATTAAAAGTTAAGATTCAAACCTATAGTGTATGTGCGGGGACGTGGCCAGATGTTAGAATCTATCGCTCCACATTCCGGGTCTAATCCGCTATATTTTGAGATAGTAAATACATTTTGGACAGATGCGCTGATACGTCCTGATAGTTTGGCTGCAAACAGATTTTGGAAAGAATAGCCTAATGTAAGGTTGTCCATCTTCAAGAATGAAGCATTTTCCAGAAAATAGTCGCTGGCCATTTGTTCGCTGGTATTCAGCAAGGTAAAGCCTGTATCTTGAAAACCGTTATAAAGATTTGTAATAAATCCTTTTCCACCATAATTGTTGGAAGTGCTATTGCCTGATGCCACGCCATTGTATACATAATTGCCAAAGTTAGCACGGAGATTAAAGCCCAGATCCCATTTTTTGTAGCTGAACTGAGAACTGAAACCCATATATATTTTAGCCATCGGACTTTTGTGGGTTAGATAACGGTCGGCTTCGGTAATTTGTCCGTCATTGTTTCGGTCTACAAATGCATTTTGGATAGGCTTGCCGTTTTCATCGTATACTTGTTGGTATAAATAGAATGTTCCAGGCATTTCACCTACTTGGTGTTTTTGGTTTGTGCCGGCATCAATACCTTGGTAGTCGGGATTGAAAGTGGTAGTCAGCTTGGTAATCTTGCTATCATTCCAAGTAATATTATAGCCTACCTCCCATGTGAAGTCTTTGCTTTGGATAGCTATGGCATTTACATTGGCTTCCACACCTTTATTTTTCATTTTACCTACATTAGCGGTAATCAAGTTGATAAAATTCGTTCCCGCTGCGGCACTGATGGTGTTTAACAAGTCTTTTGTATGTTTCTGATAATATTCAATACTACCGTTGATACGGTTATTTAAGAATCCGAAGTCGATGGCTACATTGTATGTAGTTGTTTGTTCCCATTTTAAATCAGGACTGTAACCGTTTGGCTTCAAAAGCGTAGTTCCTAAATAGGTTGTATTAGGATTAGTGCTGAATGAATAGGATGTGATATATTGATAATCTCCAATTTCCTGTTGTCCGGTCACACCATATCCTAAGCGTAATTTTAATTTGGAAAGCACATTTTCTCCTTAAATCCGCAACTCCATTCCCGAAGTGCTACCTACATAAAGAGAAATGGACTTTTGATTCGTAAGATAACCATTAAGTCCTCGCGTCCGTTTCAATGCGCATACCATCCCCTTACCCCATAAA
>ENA-OQJE01000155-OQJE01000155.1-human-gut-metagenome-genome-assembly--contig:-NODE-155-length-14893-cov-3.687255_pt1 | contig 14893 bp, 14 predicted proteins | sample MGYA00242594_ERZ504760 | MGnify/ENA primary metagenome ERZ504760 (study PRJEB26092, sample SAMD00036358) | human gut metagenome | host: Homo sapiens | study: EMG produced TPA metagenomics assembly of...
TGACCGTAATCGTTTGCAGATCAGCGGTACAACCGAGGAGGTCATGTCATTGGAGAGTATGCGTGACCGCTGGACTGCTTTCGGCTGGGATGTGTTGGAAATGAATGGGGATGAAATGGAAGATATCATCCGGACTTTCCATTCTATTGATTATACGAATAAAAAGCCTCATTTGCTTATCTCCCATACTACAAAAGGGAAAGGAGTATCTTATATGGAAGGCATTGCAAAATGGCATCATGGCGTGCCTACAGCCGAACAATATGAAGAGGCTGTTCGCGAGATATCCGAAAGAATTGAAAAACTAGAAAAAGAAAACAATGGCAAATAATATAATAGCGTGCAGAAAGAGCTTTACAGATACATTGCTGGAGTTGGCTCGTCAGGATAAAGATATTGTGGCGGTTACAACAGACGCCAGGGGTTCTGTTACTTTGGGAGATTTTGCAAAAGAATTACCCGCACAGTTTGTAGAATGTGGAATAGCCGAACAGGATGCGGTAGGAATTTCAGCAGGTTTGTCACATAGCGGAAAAAAAGTGTTTGTATGTGGCCCGGCTTGCTTCTATGTGGCCCGTAGCTTGGAACAGGTGAAAGTTGATTTGGCTTATAGTCAGAATAATGTGAAGATATTGGGAGTGAGTGGTGGTGTCGCATACGGTGCTTTAGGGGCTACTCATCATAGTCTGCATGATATTGCCGTATTAAGAACTTTTCCGGGAATGAATATCGTTCTCCCCTGTGATGCCCGTCAGACACGTAAGTTGGTCAAGCTATTGGTCGATTATCCCGAACCGGTGTATGTACGTGTAGGAAGAGCTGCTGTTCCCGATGTGTATGAGAATGATGATTTTGATTTTGTTCTGGGAAAAGCTAATATGTTGCTGGATGGTACGGACCTGACCATCATTGCCGCCGGAGAAACGGTTTATCATGCTTATCAAGCTGGTTTGATGTTACAGGAGAAAGGCATTAAGGCACGTGTGTTGGATATGTCTTCCATAAAGCCTATTGATGTGGAAGCTATCAAGAAAGCGGCAGAAGAAACCGGAAGAATTATCACTGTGGAAGAGCATAGTCAGTTTGGTGGTTTGGGAGCTATTGTGGTTGAGACGCTTTCTGAAAATCCGGTTCCGGTACGTATTATCGGTATTCCCGATGAAAATGTAGTTCATGGAAACTCTCATGAAATCTTTGCTCATTATGGGTTGGATAAAGAAGGAATCTGTAAGGCTGCTCTTGAATTCATGAAAAAATAAACATGTCCTTTTAAAATCTAATAGTATGATTAGCAAAATAATTACCATAGACCAAAGTACTTCGGCGACAAAAGCTATGCTGTTCTCTGAAAGTTGCGAATTGTTGCATCGGGTCAATATAGAGCATCAGCAATTCTATCCGCAACTAGGATGGGTGGAACACGATGCCGAAGAAATTTATAAAAATACCATAGAAGCTATACATTGTTTGCTAGAGAAGGAGGAAGTGAATGGGAAAGACATTTCTTATTCTCTTGCCATCACAAATCAGCGTGAAACGGTAGTTGTTTGGAATAAGCGGACTGGTAAACCTGTTTATCACGCTGTGGTATGGCAATGCCAGCGAGGGGCAGACAATTTGCAAGGAACTGAAAGATAAGGGATACAGCGAACTGGTACAACGAAAGACCGGATTGCTTATCGATCCTTATTTTTCTGCCAGTGGTGCTAAGTGGATATTGGATAACGTGGAAAATGCACGTGAACTGGCAGAAAAGGGTGATTTGTTGATGGGCACTATTGATTCCTGGCTGATTTGGAAACTGACCGAAGGCAGGAATCATCTGACTGATTATACGAATGCGTCGCGTACCATGCTTTTTTAATATTCATACTTTTAGACTGGGATGAAGAGTTGTTGAAACTCTTCACTATCCCCCGGAGTATGATGCCGGAAGCTTTGCCCTGTGATGCTATTTTTGGAGAAACAACGATAGAGGGTTTGTTCAAATCTCCGATACAAATAGCAGGTGTTTTAGGTGATTCCCATGGAGCATTAACCGGTCAGATGTGTTTTGAGGCAGGTATGGGGAAGGTGACATACGGAACAGGCTCATCTGTTATGGTTAACATTGGAGAAGAGGCTGTTACTGCTCCTGAAGGGCTGGTCACGTCCGTTGGATTCTCGGCTTTAGGCAAAGTGTATTATGCTTTCGAAGGAAATATCCATTGTACTGGAGCCACTATCAAGTGGATGGTGGAGAAATTGGGATTGGTGGATTCGTTCAATCAAATTGAAACCTTAGCGACTTCGGTTAAAAACAATGATGGAGTCTATCTGGTTCCGGCTTTTACCGGATTGGGAGCTCCCTGGTGGAAACCGGATGCCAAAGCTGCCATCTGGGGAATGACACTGAATGCAGGCAAGGCACATGGTGCGTGCGTGCGGGATTGGAATCTATCGCTTATCAAGTGAAGGATTTGATAGACATGATGACACGGCAAGCAGGTATCGAATTGAAAGCCCTTCGTGTTGACGGAGGCCCCACGAAGAATCAGTTCCTGATGCAATTTCAGGCTGATATGTTGCAGGCTGTCATTAACCGTTCGGAAATAGAAGAAGCTTCTGCATTAGGGGCTGTTGTCATGAATGGCTTTGCTCGTAAGAAATGGACTAGTTTCCAAGAAGCTGCTGCCATGCGTACCATTGATAATTGCATTACTCCCTGTATGGAGGAAAAGGAACTTCAATCCTTGTATAGCGGATGGCGTGAAGCTGTCAAAAAAGTAATAGGACAGAATAACTAACTGAATATATCGTAACTTTTAATACCATTAGAAATGAAAAACAAGAAGAAAATGTGTTTTGGTGTTATCATTGGAACACGCGCTTATTTTAACTCGGAATTAGCAAAAGACGTTCGCAAACAATTGCTGGAAACACTGACAAAAGAAGGGTATGACTATGTCATTCTTCCCGAAGACGCTACGCCGACAGGCAGTAGCAGTATCGAAACAAGAGAAGATGGCTTGAAGTGTGCTAAATTGTTCCGTGAGAATCGGGAACGTATAGATGGAATCATTGTTTCACTGCCCAATTTCGGTTTTGAAATCGGTATCATCAATGCCATCAGTGTGGCCGATCTGAATGTGCCTGTTTTGGTTCAGGCATGTGATGACGAGAATGATAAAGTTGATTTGGATAGCCGTCGTGACGCGTTCTGTGGTAAGATTTCCGTATGCAATAACTTATATCAGTACGGCATTCCTTTTACTGATACCACCCTTCATACTTACTCTATTTATTCTGATTTGCTGGCTGCCGATATCAATAAATTTGCAGCTATCTGCCGTGTAGTTAATGGTCTTCGTCATGCTCGTATCGGTGCTATCGGTACTCGTCCCGCAGGATTCCAGACGGTTCGTGCCAGTGAGAAGCTGTTGCAGGCATCGGGTATTACAGTCATTCCGGTAGACCTTTCCGAGATTTTGGCTGCTGCCCATAAGATTGAGGATACCGATGAGGTATTGCAGGCCAAACTGAAAGAAATCAGACAGTATGCTGTTGTTCCTGAACAATACAGTGATAAGCTGGTTTTGCAGGCTAAATTTGGTGTGGCCGTAGAAAAATGGATGGAGGCCAATGAAATTGATGCTGTGGCTATCCAGTGTTGGGACTCTTTGGAACAAAACTACGGTTGTGCGGCTTGTGTGACTATGAGTATGTTGAGTGAGAAACTAATTCCTGCTGCCTGTGAAGTGGATATTGCTGGTGCAGTGTCTATGTATGCGTTGACTTTGGCTTCCGGGCGTCCGTCGGCGTTGCTTGACTGGAACAATAACTTTGCCGAAGATCGTAACAAGTGTGTATGTACACATTGTGGTAACTTCCCTAAATCTTTCGTCATGAATGATCTTAAACTGGGAACCTTGGGTGTATTGGGTAGAACCTTGGGTAAAGTACACACTTTCGGTGCCGTTTACGGTAAAGTAAAACAGGGTGATTTTACATTCTTCCGTATCTCGACAGATGATACGAAGGGTTGTATCAAGTCTTATTTGGGTAAAGGTGACCTGACTGATGATCCATACGGAATGGATGGTTGTATAGCAGTAACCAAGGTGGATAATCTGCAGCCGCTTATGAAATATATCTGTAAGAATGGATTCGAACATCACGTGGCTATGTGCCGTGGCAATGTGAAAGATATTCTGGCAGAAGCTATTGAAACTTATCTGAACTGGAATATCTATATTCACGAATAATATCGATGAAATATGATATTGGTAGATAATTACTTTTTGGCAATCCTCTGCTGTGTCATTTGCTGTGCCTGTTGGGGCTCTTGGGCAAATACACAGAAGATGGTCGCCGCCAAGCAATGGAGTTTTGAACTGTTTTATTGGGATTTGACCGTCGGTTTGTTCCTTACAGCTTTATTGGGGGCGGTGACTTTAGGAAGTATGGGAAGTGAAGGCCGTACCTTTTTTCAGGATTTGGCAGTCATGGACTGGTCTAGCATTCAATATGCATTCTTGGGCGGTGTTGTATGGAATTTCGGCAATATATTTCTTACAGCAGCCATTGCTGTAGCCGGAATGTCAGTAGGTTTTCCTATCGGTGGAGGCTTGGCCTGGATTGGAGGTATTGTATTCAATTATTTATTAATCTCTTTGGCCGGTCAGACCTATCAGGGAAATCAGTTTTTACTATGGAGTGGTGTGTTAGTCATCATTATCGCTATCTTGATTTGCGGAAAAGCATATGGAAAGTTATCATCCGGTAAAGCTTCCACACCCAAGAAAGGTATCTTGTTGGCTATTATGGCAGGTATTGCTATCATGTTCTTTTATGGATTGGTTGTAAAATCCCTGGATCCGCAGTATGTGGCCGGTGGAACCGGAACATTGACTCCTTATACAGGTGTGTTCTTCTTTGCGGTAGGTATATTGGTTAGTACACCGATATTTAATACATTCGCCATGAAACATCCCGTGGAAGGCAGGGTAGTGACCATGAAAGATTACTTTGCCGGTGATGCAAAGACTCATCTCACAGGGATGCTGGGAGGTTTTATATGGATGGGTGGCATGGTGATTAGTTTTATGGGAGCCGGTGCTGCCAATCCGGCTATCTCATACGCCCTTAGCAACGCGGCCCCTGTGGTGGCCATGATATGGGGAGTCTTTGTCTGGAAGGAGTTTAAAGATGCTCCGAAAGGAACTGATAAACTGATTGTGGCTATGTTTGCTTTGTTTATTATCGGCTTAATAAGCATAACTTTGTCGAATTGAAATTTGAATGAAGAGAAACTATAAAATAGGGCTTGTAATGAAGTCGTTACAAGCCGATTTTTTCAAAGTGATGAAAGAGGGGGCTATTCAGTATGCGGCCCCTCTTCCGTTTTTGGATTTGATTTGTGTGGGAACGGCTACACAGACAGAGGTAAAGGAACAGATTGACTTGATGTATTCTTTGATTCATCAGCAAGTCGATGCCATCGTATTGGTGCCTATAGACTCAAAGGCTTTGGTTCAGCCTGCAGTAGAGGCTGTCAGGAAAGGAATTCCGGTAATTAATATTGATATTCAGCTGGATGCTCAGCTATTGGAGCAGGCAGGAGTAGAAGTGGCTTTTGTGGGACCGGATAATTTTGCGGCTGCGTATGAAGTGGGTAAATTATTGGGTAAGAAGTTGCGGAATGAAGATAAAGTTGCTATTATTGAAGGATTGGCGGCAGCCGATAATGCGCAGCAGCGTAAAAGAGGTTTCATCAAAGCGATAGAAGAAAAAGGGTTAAGATTGGTGGCGTCCGAACCAGCCGACTGGGAAACGGAGAAAGCCGCCGAAGTCTTTCAGGCTATGTGGATGCGGTATCCTGATTTGAAAGCTGTATATTGCAGCAATGATGCGATGGCGTTGGGGGTTCTTCAGCAAATGCAAAGAAAAAAAATGCTATTTGCCGGTAGTGGGTTTTGATAATGATGCGGTAATGAAAGAATTTCTTTCTACAGGAAAACTGGTTGCTACAGCTGACATTTTCAGTTCACAAATGGCTGTCCGAGGGATTGAGTTCGCTTTGGATGTACTGGAAGGAAGAATAGAGAATAGAGGGGTTCATTCTACTGCCTATGAAATTATAAAACAATGAGTTTATATTGGGAAACGGCCTATACTGAGATATGCACCCAAAGCACCGGCTGTTTAACTTCTTAATATGACTGACAATGAGCAATATTAAGAAGTATTCTTTTTACGAATGAAATATTTAGTGTAATTTTGTGGCTCAAAATAAATTAAATAGAATCATTATGGCAGCAAAACCAGGTATACCTAAAGGAACGAGAGATTTTTCGCCGGTGGAAATGGCGAAACGTAATTATATATTCAATACGATTCGTGATGTATTTCATCTTTTCGGCTATCAGCAGATTGAAACTCCTTCTATGGAGAATTTGTCTACCTTGATGGGAAAATACGGTGATGAAGGGGATAAGTTATTGTTTAAGATACAGAACTCAGGTGATTATTTCAACGGCATTACCGATGAGGAATTGCTGAGCCGCAATGCGGTAAAGTTAGCGAGCAAATTCTGTGAAAAGGGATTGCGCTATGACCTCACTGTACCGTTCGCCCGTTACGTGGTCATGCACCGTGACGAAATCAGTTTCCCTTTCAAGCGTTATCAAATTCAGCCGGTTTGGCGTGCGGACCGTCCTCAGAAGGGCCGTTATCGTGAATTCTATCAGTGTGATGCCGATGTGGTAGGCAGTAATTCTTTATTGAATGAAGTGGAGCTGGTACAGATGATAGACCGGGTATTTGGCAAATTCGGAGTACGCGTTTCAATTAAAATCAATAACCGTAAGATATTGACCGGTATTGCCGAGATCATAGGTGAGGCCGATAAAATTGTGGATATCACCGTAGCTATTGATAAGCTGGACAAGATAGGCTTGGAAAATGTAAATGCGGAATTGGCTTCTAAAGGGATTCCTCAAGAGGCTATTGATAAATTGCAGCCGATTATTTTATTGAGTGGAAGCAATGAAGAGAAATTGGAAACTTTGAAAACAGTCCTTGCAGCCAGTGAAACGGGAATGAAGGGAGTAGAAGAAAGTGAATTCATATTAAAAACCGTATCTACACTGGGTGTGAAGAGTGAAGTGGAACTGGATTTGACTTTGGCTCGTGGCTTGAATTATTATACTGGCGCTATTTTTGAAGTGAAAGCCTTGGATGTACAGATTGGCAGTATCAGCGGTGGCGGCCGTTATGATAACCTGACCGGTGTCTTTGGTATGGACGGTATGTCTGGTGTAGGTATCTCTTTCGGAGCCGACCGTATTTTTGATGTGTTGAATCAGTTGGATTTGTACCCGAAAGAAGCGGTGAACGGAACTGAACTGTTGTTTGTAAACTTCGGTGATAAAGAAGCTGCTTATTGTCTGCCTATCCTGGCAAAAGTCCGTGAAACAGGGGTACGTGCCGAAATTTATCCGGATGCTGCTAAAATGAAGAGGCAGATGGGATATGCCAATGACAAGCAGATTCCTTTTGTTGCCATTGTTGGTGAAAATGAAATGAACGAAGGGAAACTGACTTTGAAGAATATGACTACGGGCGAGCAGTCACTGGTTACACCGGATGAGTTGTTGGCAGTAGTGAAAGCTTGATCTCATCAAGCGGATGTTGTCGGAATAGTCCGGTATATTCATCCGTGATTATCTATGCGGATTAACAGATTATTTTTTTTCTTCCGTCACTATATCTCCTTTAGAATCAGTGAGATGTGGTGACGGAAGTTCTTTTTCCCCTCCGAAATGGTTTGTTCTCCTTTCCCTGTGTGGAGTCGACAAGGCGGAATGCCCGTTCTTGTCGTTGTTGATTGTATTTCTTGTTTTAAGGATGAAAACTGATGAAGCTGACCTGAAATATGATTTTCTTTTGCGAGGGTCTGATATTATTATATATATTTGTGAAATGCTAGCCTTATAAATTTAATCAGATGATAGATGAAAAGCAGTTGATATCCCATTTGTATCAAAATAGGGAGAATGGTCAATGGATGATACAAACCAATGATGAACATCAAAAGGGGGTTGCTGATATGGCGGCATCCTTCGCCGGGCAGTTCGGACTTCCTTCTTGGGGGCGTGCGCTCGGCCTACTTCATGATAAAGGAAAGGAACGGGCGGCATTCCAGCAATACATACGCAAGATGAATGGTTTGCCTACGAGTGACAAGAAGCGCTATGATGATCATACCCATGCTTTTGTGGGTGGAATATTGGCAAAAGAACTTATGGGAAAAGATGTTTCCCATCTTCTTGTAAACCAAATTATTTCTCATCACACGGGGTTACATAATTTTTGGGGATGTGGAAAACATATTGAAAGAGAGGCTATTGTCCGAAGAAATAAACGAGGGTGACATTAGCATAACAAACCTTTATTATTCCAAGAATTTATTGATTCACCTTTTTCTAAATCAAAGGTTGAATGGAAACACTTTCATCACCTTTCCCGTATGCTTTTTTCCTGTCTTGTAGATGCCGACCGACTCGATACAGAACGGTTTATGGATGTAGAGTCATGGCGGAAGCGGGGAAATTTGGCTACGCTTGTCGATTTGCTTCCACAACTGGAGGTATATATGCAAAAACTGCAATCGAATGCAGCCGATACGAAAGTGAACCGCATCCGCCGGCAAGTGAAAGAACAATGCAGTAGAACTTCTTCAAGCGAAAAAGGATTTTATAGCCTTACGGTTCCGACGGGAGGCGGTAAAACACTTTCTTCTTTGTTATGGGCCATGAAGCATGCTGTAAGCCATTCAATGAATCGTATCATCATCGCCATCCCATATACCAGTATCATTGTGCAAACGGCAGGGCTTTTGAAGGAAATCTTTGGTGAAGAAAATGTATTGGAGCATCATAGTAATTTCGACCCCGATGATATTAAGGACGAGGAAAATAGGGAAAAAGCAAAATTGGCTACAGAGAATTGGAACTATCCCATTATTGTCACTACCAATGTACAGCTTTTTGAATCTATGTTTAGCAATAAAACATCTGATTGCCGCAAACTGCACAACATGGCAAATTCAATTCTTGTTTTGGATGAGGTTCAGATGTTGCCAACCGGCTTCTTGCAGCCGATAGTCGATGCGCTGAAAGCGTATCAGGAAATGTTCGGGATTTCGGTATTGTTTACCACGGCAAGTCAGCCGGTATTGAGCGGTCTGATAGAAGGAACAAATCCTAAAGCTGATTTTAAGGGAATAGAACATATCAAGGAAATTATTCCGGAAGAATTTGCTTTGCATGACCAACTTCGCCGTGTGAAGTTGGCAATCGATGATACAGGAAGAACATACGATGAGATAGCTGCAAAGGTGTCTGAATATAATAAGGTGTTGTGCATAGTGAACACTCGTAAAGATGCCAAAGAGCTGTATGACCGTTTGCCCAATGACGGAGTGAAATTGCATTTGTCTAGAATGATGTGCCCTGCCCACTTACACGAAACTATTGGTAAAATAAAAACTTTATTGAAGGATGGGTTGCAGCCGATTGTCAGGGTCATTGCAACCCAACTTGTGGAGGCTGGTGTGGATATAGACTTTCCGGTTGTGTTCCGTCAAGAAGCAGGACTCGATTCTGTATTGCAAGCAGCGGGACGGTGCAATCGGGAAGGACGAAGTGCAATGGGACATACATTTGTGTTCAGTCTGGCTGCAGAGAAGCGAAATCCCTTCGGTTCAATGGCTGACTCCAACAATGCTCGGTTGAATTTGCCGGAAGATAGTGATTGGTTTGCTCCTTCTACCATGAAAGCGTATTTTTGTCAATTGTATAGCAGAAAACAAACATTTGATGAAAAGGATATAAAGCACTGGCTTTACAAACCTACTGAGTTATGTTTTGAAACTGCATCAAAAGAATTTCGCCTGATTGATGATACAAGTATAAATGTTATCGTAAATTGGGAAAACAGCATGGAACTTATAGAGCAGTTGAAAGAATCGGGGTGTACCTACTCGTTGGTGAAGCAATTGGCGAAATTTACTGTAGGCATCCGTTCCTATGATTTTAAGCAACTGAAAGGCTATGGGCTTGTCGAAGAAATATTGGAAGGAATATATGTATTGGCAGACAGGTCTCAGTATAATAAAGCCACAGGTCTCAGTCTTGATAACCATTGGCTGGAGGAAGTATTAATGATATAAAGAAACGGATATGACAAAGAAAGAAACATTGAAATTGTTTGAAGAACGTAAAGTCCGCACCGTGTGGGATGATGAAAAGGAAAAATGGTATTTTTCGATAGTTGATGTGGTGTCAGTTTTAACAGACAGTGTTGATGCAACTGCTTATTGGCGTAAGTTAAAGCAAAGACTTAAAGAAGAGGGAAATGAAACCGTGACAAATTGTCACGGTTTGAAAATGAAAGCCGCAGACGGTAAGATGCGACTTACAGATGTGGCTGATACAGAACAACTACTACGTATCATTCAGTCTATCCCATCTCCCAAGGCAGAACCGTTCAAGCAATGGATGGCACATGTAGCATCCGAACGTCTTGATCAGATGCAAGACCCTGAGTTGAGTATTGAGCAAGCTATGATGGACTACAAGCGACTTGGTTACTCTGACAACTGGATAAACCAACGCTTGAAGAGCATTGAAATCCGTAAAGATCTTACAGATCAATGGAAACTACATAATGTAGAGGAAGGTGTTCAATATGCTACTCTTACAGACATTATCTATCAGCAATGGGCTGGAAAGTCGGCAAAGGAGTACAAACAGTTCAAGGGCTTGAAGAAAGAAAAATCTCCGGGACAATATGACCAATGAAGAATTGGTTCTTAATATGCTGGCCGAACTCTCTACGACAAGTATTACTAAAGCTAAAAATCCTCAGACATTGGGTGAAAATATGCAGTGTGCGGCTGATGGTGGTGATGTGGCTCGTGTGGCACGCGAACAGTTGGAGCAAAAAACCGGTCGTGAAGTGGTAACTCCCTTGTCGGCAAAAAGGTTTTTTGAAGGTCAGAAGCCAGAAGATTTATTGGAAAACAAGGAAAACGATGAATGATATGGAATATACAGATAAAGAATATTGTTTGGAGGTGTGGGGCGATTGGGCTTGTTTCACTCGTCCGGAATTGAAAGTAGAGCGTGTGAGTTACGATGTCATAACGCCATCGGCGGCACGCGCCATCTTTGAAGCGATACTGTTTAAACGCTATGCCATGCGTTGGCAGGTAACCAAGATTGAGGTACTCAGGCCTATAAAATGGGCTACCATTAGACGGAATGAAGTTGGAGCGGTGGTAAATTCCAGCATGAAACCAATTTATATAGATGATGGAAAGACACGCCAACAGAAGAACACTTTGCTTCTGCTGGATGTGCGTTACCGAATTTATGCTAAGTTAGTATTTATTCCGGTAAAAGACCGTCCCAAAGAGGCTTTTGCCAAGCATCAGCCAAGTGCTGACGAGAATCCTATGAAGTATTATCAGATGTTCGAACGCAGGGCATCACAAGGGCAATGTTTTACGCAGCCCTATCTCGGATGTCGTGAGTTTTCTGCAAACTGGAAGTATATTGAAAGTACTGATAATCTTGATAATCCCTTAGCCGAAGACAGGGATTTCGGCATTATGCTTTATGATATGGACTTTGAGGAAAATCCACAAAAACCGAATGCTATGTTTTATAGAGTCCAAATGAAAAAGGGAGTGATTGTTGTACCGGATAAAGATAGTGAGGAGGTGTTGAGATGATACTGAAAGCATTATATGATTACTATCATCGAAGTGGAGATGATGTGGCCCCTTTTGGTTTAGAATACAAAGAGATTGGATTTATTATTGTTATTGATAGATGTGGAAAATTTCTGCGCTTTGAAGACAGGCGCATAGATAAGAAGTCGGCACAGCAGTTTCTTGTTAAGAAAAGTGTTAGCCGGTCAAGTGCCCCTGTTGCAAACTATTTGTATGACAATTGTAAATATGTATTTGGTTATTCCGATAAGGGGGATATGGAAAAGATACGTAAGTACTTTGAAGTATTTAAGGCGAAAGTAAAAGATATATATGATGCTTTTCCGGATAATGAGGACATAAAAGCTGTTTATGCATTTTATCAGCAAGACCCTTCTTTTATAGTTGGGGCTATGCAGAAAGATTCTTTATGGGATGATATAGCCAAAAATCTTAATAAGAAATATTCTACCTTTTCTTTCCTTATAGAAGGGGATACGAAAATAGTGGCTTCGAAAACGGAATTGATAAATTTGTTTGAAGAGAATCATGGCGTGGTAGGAAATCTTTGTTTGATAACAGGGAGATATTCAAAAGTTGTAGAGATTACAACTGCTACAAAGATACTTGGAAGCCAAGAAACAGCCAAACTGGTTGCATTTCAAGTTAATTCCGGGTATGATTCGTATGGGAAATCTAAAGGATACAATGCTCCAATATCAGAAGAAGCTGAATTTGCATATACAACCGCATTGAATCATTTGCTGCGTTCGGATTCTCACAATAAGTTTATGGTGGGCTCACGTACTTATCTTTTCTGGGCTTCCTCCAATAGCGAGGCTTCAAAAGAGTCCGAGAATAGTTTATTTTCTTTGTTGGGGCGGATTGAAGAAGAAAATGACGACCCAAACAGGCGTATAAAGTTAGTATATGATACTTTCCAGTCTATCTATAACGGAAAATTATCGGCAAACGATGATGACAAATTCTTCATTTTGGGTTTGGCTCCTAATTCGGCAAGAATTGCGGTAGTATATTGGAATGAGATGCCTTTGCGTGAGTTTGCAGGTTTGATAAGTAAGCATTTTACAGATATGGAGATGGTGGACACTCGCAAAGATAAGAAGCCGTACTTGGGACTGCATTCCATTCTTGGAAATGTTACTCTTGGAGGAAAGTCAAGTGATGCGACTCCCAACCTTCCTGATGCTGTGGTGAGAAGCATATTTCAAGGGTTGCCGTATCCGGCTTCTCTCTTTCAAGCATGTATTCGTCGCATACGTGCAGAACAATCCGTCAATATAGTGCGTGCTGCTATCATCAAGGCATATCTCAACAGACTAAACGAAAATAACAACCATAAAAAATTAGATGTTATGTTAGACAAAGAAAATCAAAATCAAGGGTATCTTTGTGGAAGGCTATTTGCCGTACTTGACAAGATACAGGAGGATGCCAATGGTATTCATTCCATTCGAGAACGCTATATGAATGCTGCATCAGCAACTCCTTCCATGGTTTTTGCCACGGTGCTCAACCTTTCTACTCATCATATAGAGAAGTTGAATCCGGGTGGACAAGTGTTCTATGAGAAGCTGAAACAGGAAATTATATCCAAACTTGATGCAAAAGGATTTCCTCCACATCTTAACCTGCAAGATCAAGGACGGTTCTTTGTGGGATATTATCATCAACGTCAAGACCTTTTTATGAACAAGGAAAATAAAGAAATGGAATAATAATTTTAAAAATATAAAGTTATGTCAGAACTAAAGAATAGAATTGATTTCGTTTACATATTTGATGTAAAAGATGGTAACCCAAATGGTGATCCGGATGCGGGTAATCTACCACGTGTGGATGCCGAAACAGGTATGGGACTTGTTACGGATGTCTGTTTGAAACGCAAGGTTCGTAACTATGTACAAATAGCAAAAGGGCTTGTGAATGGCTTTGATATATTTATCAAAGAGAAGGCAGTCCTGAATACTTTGATTGATAATGCACATGATGATTCAGAAGTAAAAAATGCAAAGGACAAAATAGAAGCAGCACGTCGTTTTATGTGTAATAATTACTTTGATATCAGAACATTCGGCGCAGTTATGTCAACAGGTAAAAATGCGGGTCAAGTTCGTGGCCCTATCCAGTTCACCTTTGCTCGTTCTATAGATCCAATTGCTGTAGCGGAACATTCTATTACTCGTATGGCAGTAGCAACAGAGAAAGAAGCAGAAAAACAAGATGGTGGCAATCGTACAATGGGACGTAAAGCCACCATTCCTTATGGCCTCTACGTCTGTCACGGCTTCATCTCCGCCAACTTGGCACAACAGACAGGATTTTCTGAAGAAGACCTTGAACTATTTTGGAACGCATTAAAGAATATGTTCGATGTGGATCGTTCGGCGGCACGTGGATTGATGAGTGCTCAAAAACTGATAGTCTTCAAGCATGACTCCATATTGGGTAATGCTCCCGCCAACAAGTTGTTTGAATTGGTAAAAGTGGAGAAAGTCTGCGATGGAGCACCACGCTCATTCATCGATTATTCAGTTACTATAGATAAGGAGAATGCTCCATCAAATGTAACTATTGAGGAACTGATATAATTCCATCGTATGTACAATGAAGACGATATGCTCATGTTGTCGGGGATTCAGCACTTTAGGTTCTGTCCCCGGCAATGGGCTTTGATACACATTGAGCAGCAATGGGGCGATAATCGTCTCACCATCGAAGGACAGATTCTGCACAAGCATGTAGATGATCCGTTTTATAGACAGAAGTGTGGTGACCAGATAACATTGCGTGCGGTGAATATCGCTTCGCGTGAACTTGGACTCTATGGAATCTCTGATGCCATAGAGTTGTTTCCTTCCTCATCTCTTGAAAATACTATCTTGCATCCCAACTATCCGGGGCGATGGCAACCGGTTGCTGTGGAGTATAAGCATGGCAAACCGAAAAGAACGAGGTGGATGAAGTGCAGTTGGCAGCACAAATCATGTGCATAGAAGAAATGTATGCTATCCATATACCATACGGCGTCTTTCTTTTATGGGGAGCTTCGCCATCGGGTTAATGTGGATATAACGGAGAACTGCGAGATATAGTCAGACAATGTGCCCGGGA
>ENA-OQJE01000158-OQJE01000158.1-human-gut-metagenome-genome-assembly--contig:-NODE-158-length-14741-cov-2.924661_pt1 | contig 14741 bp, 14 predicted proteins | sample MGYA00242594_ERZ504760 | MGnify/ENA primary metagenome ERZ504760 (study PRJEB26092, sample SAMD00036358) | human gut metagenome | host: Homo sapiens | study: EMG produced TPA metagenomics assembly of...
ATCCTTATAAGTACGCTTACCGACCAGAAAGTACAATGGCTACTTTGCCTGTTATTCCTCCTACAGAGAATAAAGGGAATATAGAAAGTTGTCCTGATGTCTTTTATTTCTCTTTTGGAAAGCATTCCGGAAAATTCATGATTAATTATGATGGAAGTATAAGTGTCATCGGATACAATGGGGGTAAATACCAAGTGGATTTAAGTGGCATGAACGTATAGATTAACCGATAAGTATATGAAAATATTAGTGACTATTACAACCGGCTTTACATTGGTTGGAGGTTTAGCAAGCGTGATGATGAATTATTATAGAGTACTGACTAAAACTAATCTAAATATAGACTTTTGCTGTTCCAACGAACCACCACAAGTACTTCTTGATGAAATACATGCCAATGGTAGTGAATATTATCAATTGCCTAATCGCAAAAATGTTTTGGCATATTTCTTTGCATTGAAACAATTATGCCGAGGATATGACGCAATACATGTTCATGCCAATAGTGCTACGGCAGTGATAGAATTGCAGGCGGCAAGATGGGCAGGGATAAAAAAGCGGATTATACATAATCATAGTAGCAGGTGTCAGCATAATGTTTTAAACCAACTGTTTTTGTCCTTGTACAGACGTTCTTTTACTCAAGCGATTGCTTGTTCTAATGAAGCGGGAGAATGGCTTTATGGCAGGGAGGGTTTTATTATATTACGTAATGCTATAAATGCGAAGCGTTTTAAATTCGATGAGGTAAAAAGACTGACAATGCGTAGTGGTTTTGGCTTTGGTGATGATGAATATGTGATAGGACATATTGGTAAATTCATGGAAGCAAAAAATCATCCTTTTCTCATTGAAGTGTTTACCAAATATCATGCTTTACAGCCAAAGTCAAAATTATTGCTAATTGGTGATGGTGAACTGCGCCATCTTGTAGAAGCAGCAATAGATAAAAATAAAGTCAATGATTGTGTAATATTGGCGGGAGTTGCGTTCTGATATCCCAGATGTGTTACAGGCAATAGATATTTTTCTTTTTCCTTCTATTTATGAAGGTATGCCATTATCTGTGGTAGAAGCACAGGCATCAGGTCTACCATGCATTATTTCGGATGCTGTAACTAAAATGGTAAACATAGGTGAAGATGTAATTCAGTTACCTTTAAGTAAAGGTGCTGACTATTGGGCGGAATATCTCGGTAATGTTAAATACGAATTGTCTCGTCAAGAACGTTGCGAAAGAAATACTGAACTTATCACTAAAGCGGGTTATAATATAGAAACGGAGGCGGAAAACCTCATGAGAATTTACAAAAACTTGTAGTATAAAATATGACATCTCTCTTAGTCAATCACATCTTGCAAACAGAGAAATGGACGTCTCCCGAACTTTTCGAAACGAAAAACAGAATTTACACCTTTCTCAACCCCGTATCTTACCTCATAGCTTTAGAAAACAAATCCCTATTTGAACAATTCGATGGTATTTTTGCCGATGGCTCTTTACTGGTTTCTGCCATAAGATTAGTATACGGAAAGCGAGTGACCAGACGTAGTTTTGATATGACCTCCCTTGCTCCCGAATTGTTGAATTACCTCATGGAAAGCCGTAAAACGCTCTATATCGTAGCCTCGGGTCAAGAACAAGTGGAGTGTTCTGTGAGGATATTTCAAGAGCAGTATCCGGAGTTACGCATTGCAGGGTTCAGGAACGGATATTTCTCTTCGGATGCTGAAATGAATAAGGAAGCTTCTCATATAGTCGAATTAAATCCGGATTTTCTGATAGTAGGTATGGGGGCTTTGATGCAGGAAAAGTTTCTGCTTAAGGTAAAAAAGATGGGTTACCAAGGCATCGGCTTTACGTGTGGTGGCTTTGTTCACCAAACGGCAATGAATAGGATGCACTATTATCCGGACTGGGTTGATAAGATGAATTTGCGTTTTGTTTATAGAATGTATAAGGAGAAACATACACGTACAAGATATCTGCAAGCTGCATTCTTGTTTCCGGTACGCTTTATCGGGGAAAGAATTTTCGGATGAAAGAGCAGACTTTGCTTATTGCCATGTAAATAATGGAGAATGGCAACAACAGGATGAAGATAGCAGTAGGAATAATTTTTCCGAGTATTTTTAATACATCTGTTTTCATGCTGCAAATATAAATTAAAATTCATAGAATAGTGAAATTAAGAACTCTAATATTTCTGGGGGGACTCTTTGGAGGAATGAATGTTATCAAAGGGCAGGCTTTTTATGGTACTACAGGACTACTTCATGCACCTACTGCCGTTATGCAGAAAGATAAAACCGTTATGCTGGGAGGAAATATGCTGGATGTAAATATACTTTCCCGATATTGGGTGAGAAGTGAATATCATCCCTATACCTATAACTATTATATAAATTGTACTTTGTTTCCTTGGCTGGAAGTAGCATATACTTGTACGTTGGTAAAGGGGATACATGGTTCTTCTTATTGGCCTCAGCAAACTTGGGGCAGGTTTACCAATCAGGACAGATCGTTTCATTTCCGGTTGAGGGCATGGAAAGAAGGCTGGTGGAAGGCTTGGACGCCTCAGGTAGTGATTGGTGCGAATGATCCGGGAAGCCATTCTTCAAATGGAGGTGGAGACATAGATTGGGGGGGCGGTGGTAGCGGAAACCACAATTACTTGACACGTTATTATCTGGCGGCAACGAAACATGTTGAATTTAGTGGAATAGGTACAGTGGGGGTTCATGTAGCTTGGGTTATCGGTAAAGCTATGAGTGATGTGCATTATAGCCGTCCTGCTGCAGGGGTAAACTTTCATTTTGGCATGAAGGGCGAAGGTTTCTGGCAGAAAGCTCTGAATGGATTTAATCTGATGGTGGAAGTGTGTCCCGGACATGCGGAAGATCTGCATACAGCAACTTATACTGTGAATGTGGGTGGAACTTATTCAATATGGAAAGACCATATCAATCTTATTGCTGAACTGAATGACGGTAAATATTTTAGCGGAGGTATATTCTTTAAATTACATCTCAAATAACTGACTTGATTTCTAGTGGATGAAGCATTATAAGAATAGCCGGAATCACTTGGAAAGAGTAGTTCCGGCTATTCTTATATAACGATATTTGTATGTCCTGTTTTTATTATCCTACAATGTATTTAGCATTCTTGCCGCTTATTTTACGAATGAATACCACAAGCAGCCACGATACGCCAAATGCCACGACTGCGGCAGCGGGAATTTGTAAAGGCACGGGAACACCGATATTGCGCATCAGGACTACACCCGGACCTGTGAAAAAATAATGTATCATATAGATGCCAAAACCACATACGGTCAAGTTTGCCAGCATACGCTGGATCAGTTCTGAGCGTACTTTTACTTTCTTGGCTATGAGGAAGAAAGGGATAGTCATCATAATCACATTCAAAGAATTATAGGTGAAGAACAGTTCTAACATTTCATCAGTGCATTGTGGTAATGCGGTCATGTGGCGGAAACCGAAGAATGTGACCATGTAACCTGCCAGAAACATGGGGATACAGACCGACAGTGTCTTACTCCATGACCAGTCGTGGTTGCGCAGATAGTGTCCCAATAGCAAGTACCCGTTGAATCCGGCAAAATAATAGAGCATATTGAATGAGTTCCACGCACAGCCTCCCCAAATGTATGGGGATACGAACTGATAATAATAAGGTAACAAACCAGTTATTCCCCATGCGACAAGAAACCATAGTTTGGCTTTCTCCGAGGCCTTTTCTACCCATGCGGAGAAAATAGGAAGGTATAGATATAATCCGATAAGCAGATAGATATACCACATATGTACGTCTAATAAAGAGAAATTGAGAGGCATTTTTGCTATATAACCCAATGATACGTTGAGTGACTGACGGGCGGCTTCTTCACCGCTATAAGGGAAAAAGTCAAGAATTATTTCGGGATTAAGTCCCAGCAATCCTGTAAACCAAGGAAATAAATTATAAATGACACTCCAGATAAGGAACGGCCAAAATACACGGCTGATTCTTTTTTTGTAGAAAGCGGATATTTCGCCACGTACGGGAAGCAGCAATGCTCCTGTAATCATGACAAACAGTGGGACACACGGACGGAGAAAGGCTCCGTAGGCGGCTCCCCAGAATTTGATTTCATCAATGTTGGCTGGCGGTTCGCCGGGGTAAAAGTTGAACGGGTCTGCACTATGGCAGCAAACTACGGTGAACATGGCTACCAAACGAACGACATCCAGCCATACCACATGTTTTCTTGTGGTGTTCATAGCAATAGGTTGATTCATAATTTAATTTTTGATTTGACGGGCACAAAGGTACGCTTTCTCTGAGGATTATTTCTTGCTTTGGAACAAAAAAATAAAAAGAACTATCCGCAATCATACTACGAAATGAGAATCCTCCCACTGCAAGAATCACAATCATTTGTCTTTCGCAGGGGGAGGAATTCTATTTTGGGTTAGAGGGTTATTTTAGTCCTCTGTTCTTCAACAAGGGATCAATACCGGGTTCTTTGCCGCGGAAATTGACATACATGTCCATCGCATCGTCAATGCAGCCGGAAGTGAGGATATATTTGCGGAACTTACCGGCCACTTCCTGATTGAAAATATCGCCCGTTTCCTTGTATGCCTCGTATGCGTCACAATCCAGCACTTACCGCCCAAATATAACTATAGTAACCGGCAGTATATCCACCACCCATGGTATGGTTGAAATAAGTGGTGCGGTAGCGTGACGGAATTTGTTTCAGCAATCCGCGCTTACCTAATGTTTCTGTTTCGAACTGCATAACGTCCATATCATCGGGAATTTCTTTTAATACATGATAATCCATATCCAGCAGGGAAGCAGCTAAATATTCAGCCCGTAGCGAAGCCTTGTCCGTATTTGCCACTCTTGTCCATTTTTTCAACCAGTCCGGCAGGAATAACTTCACCTGTCTGATAATGTTTGGCATATACATTCAATACCTCCGGTTCAAAAGCCCAATGCTCATCTATCTGTGACGGCAGTTCTACAAAATCACGCGGAACACTAGCCACACCATAATAATGTACATCTTTGAAAAGATTATGTAAAGCGTGTCCGAATTCGTGGAACAAGGTATTCGCTTCGTCTGCACTGAGCAAAGCGGGTTGTCCGGCTGCCGGTTTGGTAAAGTTGCATACCACGGTTACTACAGGAGCCACTTTCTTGCCGTCCTTGTAGGTCTGTGAACGATAGCTTCCGCACCATGCGCCACCTTTCTTGCTGGCACGCGGAAAGAAGTCCATATAGAGTACACCTAGATGAGAACCGTCTTTGTCCTTACATTCGAATGCCTGTGCATCGGGATGAGGGAGGGGAAGATTGTCCAGCTGGGTGAAAGTGATACCGTACAGTTTGTTGGCAACATAGAACACACCGTTACGTACGTTTTCCAGTTTCAGATAAGGACGTACCTGATTTTCATCCAAGTCGAATTTGGCTTTCTTGGCCCGGTCTGCATAATAACGCCAGTCCCAACCTTCGGCTGTAAAGGTTTTTCTGTCTTTCTTTATTTCGGCATTGATATCTGCCAGTTCTTCTTTGGCTTTGGACAGAGTAGGTGTCCAAATCTGGTCTAATAATTTATATACGGCATCCGGTGTTTTCGCCATACGTTCTTCCAGTGCAAAGGAAGCATAGTTTTCATATCCCATCAGCTTGGCTTTTTCCAGACGGGCTTTGAGCAGTTTGCGTACCACTTCCTTGTTGTCGTATTCATTTCCGTTATTTCCTCTGTTAATGTATCCTTTGAATATCTTTTCGCGCAGGTCTCGGTTATCGGCATATTGCAGGAAAGGCATGACGCTGGGATTATGCAGGGTGAAAATCCATTTGCCTTCCATGCCTGCTTCTTTAGCTGTTTCGGCAGCACTGGCAATCAGGTTTTGGGGTAATCCGGCTAAGTCTTCTTCTTTGTCCACGATCAATTGGAAAGCATTGGTTTCCTTCTGCATATTTTGGCCGAAGGTGAGCTGCAACATGGAAATCTCACTATTTAATTCACGCAATTTTTTTTGACTTTCGGCATCCAGGTTGGCACCTCCACGTACAAAATCTTTATAGGTTTCTTCCAACAACTTCTTTTGCTCTTTGTCCAAATTGCCGGGATTTTCATAGACAGCTTTGATACGTGCAAAAAGTTTTTCATTTAAGGCGATGTCATCGCTGTGTTTTGATTGTAGTGGAGAGAGTTCACGGCTCAGTGCATCCATTTCATCATTGGTATTGGCGCTTTTCAGTCCGTAGAATACGGTGCTGACTTTACGAAGTAACGTTCCGCTTTGATCCAGTGCTGCAATGGTATTCTGGAAAGTGGCGGGTTCGGGGTTGTTTACTATAGCGTCAATCTCTTTCTGTTGTTCTTCCATGCCCTGCAAAAAGGCGGGTTTGTAATGTTCCATCTTGATTTGGTCGAAAGGAGGAACCTGGAAGGGAGTTGTGTACTCCGAAAGGAATGGATTTCCGGTAGGGGCTGCCTGTTTCCCTTGCGAACCGCAACCGCTTAATATGGCAACCGCACAGGCTGCCAAAAGAATGTGTTTCATAATAATTTGTTTTATATAGGTGATAATGCAAAGATAGTAAAATAAGGCAAATTCCAATAAGTTTGAAGCGTAGAACTATTTGTTTGTTTTTATAGTTTGTCTAATTATCATACATCATTGTCTAATAATTAGACAGACTGTTTCTTTTTGTTCTTTTGCAATATGTTGTTAATCAGTTGTTTGTTTGCGTGGCACGGTTTTAGCATTTCTATTATAGAGAACGAATTATAGAAACTTTAGTTTCTTATACACTTTATGGGAAGTAACGTTGTGAAACGGGACTTCTCTCTTTCAAAATAATAATGATTAAAAACACGAAATATGAAACAGATTTATTATGTCATTCAGGCTTTGATACATGGACGAAGTTCTAATATAATAAAAGTCGTCTCGTTAGGCTTGGGCCTGACTATGAGTATTCTGCTTTTCTCAAGAGTTGTGTATGAGCAGAGTTTTGATACTTGTTTTAAGGATCATGATAAATTATACCAATTGTGGAATATATGGACAGTAAATGGGGAACCTCTTCCTCCTAGTGAATATATTATCGGTGCAGCTGCCGGAGGCATACTGGATGCAATGCCGGAAATTGTGGAATCGGCGGCAAGTGCGGGGATATGGCCGGTATCATCACCTGTTTACAACGGAAGTGTCCGTTTTGATGATTTTAAAGTTGCTGCTGATTCATTGTTTTTTCAGACAATGGGTATTGAGGTCTTGAGTGGTGATCCGGTACGCGAATTGCAGCAAAAAGATGTAATTTTCCTGAGTAAAGATTTGGCGGATAAAATGTTTGGCGGTGAGAACCCGATTGGTAAAATAATTAGTTTCAATAAGGAAATTGAGTTGACAGTCAAAGGAACGTATGCTGCTTTACCTGAGAATTGTACTATGCGACCGAAGGCCGTCATTTCCTTGCCTTCTATCTGGAGCCGCCGGATAGGAAATTATTCATGGAACGGTGGGGACAGCTGGAAAGAATATATCCGGTTGAAGCAGGATATTGATTTGGATGAATTGAACAAGCGTATTGATATGGTAGTACAGCAACATATTCCCAGAAGTGATAAGTTTGGAATCACTGTCATGGCAAAACCTGTTCGGGATACGTACCGTGGATATGATGAAGTGAAAAGAATGCGTAATATTATGCTTATTTTAGGTATATCTATTTTGTTTATCACGACATTGAATTATGTGTTGATTTCTATTTCTTCATTGAGCCGGCGTGCCAAAAGTATTGGTGTTCATAAATGCAGCGGAGCGGGGACGGGTACTGTTTTTGGTATGTTTATGTGGGAAACAGGTATTATTATTTTGCTTTCATTGTTTTTGATGGTTTTTTTAATGTTTAATTTCCGGGAGTTTGTGGAAGATACTACAGCTGCTAAACTGGAGTCCCTTTTTGCGGTGGAACGTATTTGGGTGCCTTTGGGAGTGACTGCTGTCTTATTCCTCATTGGTGGTGTGCTGCCGGGACGAATTTTTTCAAAGATACCGGTCACACAGGTTTTCCGGCGTTATACAGAGGGTAAAAAAGGATGGAAACGTCCGTTATTGTTTATCCAATTTGCAGGAGTGGCTTTTATATGTGGATTGATGTGTGTAGTGATGCTCCAGTATCATTATGTTATTAATAAAGATCCGGGTTATAATCCTGAGCGGGTAGTGATTGGTATTAATAATGCACCGGATGCTGAAGCTCGGCTTGCTGCCCGTCACTTTTATGAAGGGCTTCCATACGTGGAAGCATTGACCTCAGCAACTAGCTATCCGTCTAATGGATATAGCGGGCAGATGATACCGGATGAGAAAGGAACGAGCCTTTTTTCCAGTCGCTATGATTTTACTCAGGAGAATTATGTCGCTTTTATGGGAATGGCCATACAGCAAGGGCGTGTACCGCGTGAATCCGGTGAGGTGGCTGTCAATGAGGAATTTGTGCGGAGAATGCATTGGGGAAAAGATGTTTTAGGTAAGAGTATTCAGACAGAAGAAGGACGTGTCAAAATAGTAGGTGTGATTAAAGATTTTAATATTGACGGATTCTACTCAGAGCTGAAACCATTTGTTTTGCACCATCATCCCAGAGATTTGGCTGATCTTGTTTATCTCCGTCTGAAGGAACCCTTTGGTGAGAATCTTCAGAAACTGAACCGTGATGCTGCCGAAGCTTTTCCGAATCAAACAGTCGGTTTTGAAAGCTTGGAACAAAAAATGGCGGATAGTTATAATTCCGTTCGTGTATTTCGTAATGCGACTTTATTGGCGGCAATTGCCATCTTGTTTATTACTTTGATGGGACTGATAGGCTATATTAATGATGAATTACAGCGACGTTCGAAAGAAATTGCTATTCGTAAAGTGAATGGAGCTGAGTCATTTGCGATATTGGAAATGTTGGTGCAAGATGTTCTTTGGATTTCTTTCCCGGCTGTAGTCGCAGGTACATTAGGAGCATGGTATGTAGGTGGTTTATGGATGGAACAGTTTGCTGTGACTGTAGGTTCGCTTGTTCCTTATTATGTATGTGTAGCTATTGTGGTCTTGATATTGATTGTCAGTTGTGTCATTTCCAAAACATGGCGCATTGCCAATGAGAATCCAGTAAAGAGTATTAAATCAGAATAAGGATCAATAGAACAAACAATTAAAATTTATTATTATGATACAGATTGAAAATTTAAGTAAGGTATTTCGTACTTCAGAAGTAGAAACAATTGCGTTGAATCATGTAAACATAGAGGTGAAAGAAGGAGAGTTTGTAGCTATTATGGGACCATCAGGTTGTGGAAAATCCACGTTGTTGAACATTCTTGGATTATTGGATAATCCTTCGGAGGGTAGTTATAAACTGATAGGAAAAGAGGTGGCCAATCTAAAAGAGAAGGAACGTACCCGTTTGCGCAAGGGTGTGATAGGTTTCGTGTTCCAGAGTTTTAATCTGATAGACGAACTGAATGTTTTTGAAAATGTGGAGTTACCGTTGACTTATCTTGGAATCAAGGCCAGTGAGCGTAAGGAGCGTGTTCTGGAAATTTTAAAGCGAATGAATTTGAGTCATCGTGCCAAGCATTTTCCGCAACAGCTTTCCGGTGGTCAACAACAGCGTGTGGCTATTGCCCGTGCTGTGGTTACTAATCCTAAATTGATCCTCGCCGATGAGCCTACTGGTAATTTGGACTCAAAGAACGGTGCTGAAGTAATGAATCTATTGACCGAACTTAACAAGGAGGGGACTAGTATTGTTATGGTAACTCACTCTCAGCATGATGCCGGATTTGCTCATCGTGTCATTCATTTGTTTGATGGTAGCGTAGTGGCGAACATTAAAGAATAATTAATGAAAGGAGGGTTGTTATGAAACAAATCTATTATGCAATACAATCGATATTACACGGCCGTGGAAGCAACGTGACGAAAGTCATATCGCTTTCATTAGGTCTGACTATTGGTATTTTGCTTTTTTCACAAATAGCATTTGAACTCAATTATGAGAAATGTTACCCTGAGGCCGACCGATTGGTATTGGTACGTGGAGGGGGAGAGAATGTGAAGACTGGAGAGAAAGGAGAAGGATATGATGATAGCTTGTTTGCTCCGATGGCAGAAGCGTTCCGCAGTGATTTGTCACAATGGATTGAAAATGCTACAGTCATTTTCAATTTTGAGACATTAAATGTATTCAAGGATGGTCATAAGCTGAAAGATGTAAATTACGCTTATGTAGATACTTGCTATTTCCGTACTTTCGGCATCAAAGTATTGAAAGGAAATCCTGAGGAATTACAAAGGGCGGGGAGTATATTTGTTTCTGAAACTTTTGTTCGTGATGCTTTTGGTGGGCAGGACCCTGTGGGACAAAAATTGTCCTTGGATAAACAGCATGAACTGACAGTCCGTGGTGTTTATCAGGATACTCCGGAAAATACTGCCTATCATTTTGATTTTGTAGCTCCCATTTATGCCGGAGGTGGCTATATAGGGGGTGGAACATGGGGACGTAATGACATTTATTATACTATTCTCCGTTTGCGCGATGGGGTGGACAGAGAAGAAATCAATCGTCAGATATACAAGGCTATGCAAAAATATTATCCTGATTCTGCTGATGATGAATGGAGAAGCTTTTATGATGCACAGCCATTGCCCGAAATTCATCTGGATGACTCAAATACCCGCACTCGCCTTTACATTTATGGTTTTTTGGGCTTTGCTATATTTTTTGTGGCGATCATGAACTATGTATTAGTAGCTATTGCTACCATGAGCCGCAGAGCAAAAAGCATAGGTGTGCATAAGTGTAGTGGTGCCAGTGCAATCAACATTTTCAGTATGTTCCTTTTTGAGACAGGGATTGTGGTATTAATTTCCGTTATAGTGGCCCTCTTTATTATTTTCAATACCAAAGATCTGATAGAAGATTTACTTTCGGTGCAGTTATCTTCACTCTTTACATTGGAAACTCTATGGGTTCCGATGCTCATTGTTTTTGTACTGTTCATGGTAGCCGGAGTGTTACCGGGAAGATTGTTTTCACGCATTCCTGTCACTCAAGTTTTTCGTCGTTACACAGATGGGAAAAAAGGTGGAAGCGTTCTCTTTATTTGTACAATTTATGGGAGTATCTTTTGTAATGGGGATTTTGTTAGTATCTTTGATGCAGTATCATCATTTGATTAATAGTGATATGGGTATCCGTACTCCAGGATTGGTGGAGGCGGAGACATGGATGTCACCCGAAGAAGCTGAGAATATGGTTAGCGATCTTCGTCGTCAACCCATGGTGGAAAATGCCACCCGTTCTATGCATGGGGTTCTGGGAGAGTATTGGACTCGTGGGCTGATTGATAATAGTGGCAAGAGAATAGAAACCTTGATGTATAATCCTTGTGATAAAAAATTATGCTGAAACCATGGGGATTACTATTATTGAAGGGAAAGATATGCAGAATGAGGGGGATGTATTGGTCAACGAAGAAGTAGTGCGGCTGATGAAATGGACAGATGGGGCAGTAGGCAAACGATTGAATGATTTTGATAAAGCTGGCACCATTGTTGGTGTATTCCGTAATGTGCGCAATACGTCTTTTCTCTATAAGCAGTTTCCCGTAGCTTTAGTTTATAGTCATAATACTAGCCACACTTTTGATGTACGTTTAAGGCAGCCATACGATGAGAGTTTGAAAAAACTGAACGAATACATGGAGCAGGTGCATTCCACTAAGGCATTGGAATTTATTCCGATAGATACCATGCTGAAGGAAATCTATCGTAATGTATACCGTTTTCGTAATTCTGTATGGATTACTTCTACTTTTATTTTGCTTATTGTTGTTATGGGGTTGATAGGCTATGTGAATGATGAAACACAACGTCGCAGTAAGGAAATAGCCATCCGTAAGGTGAATGGTGCCGAAGCTTCGACTATTCTCCGGTTGCTGTCCCGTGATATATTGTATGTTGCTGTTCCATCGGTTTTGATAGGAATTGTTGTATCATACTTTACAGGAAAAGCCTGGTTGGATCAATTTGCCGAAACGATAGACATGAATGCGTTGTATTTTGTCGGAACAGCATTGGTGATTATCGCTCTGATAGTGGTGTGTGTCGTTGTTAGAGCTTGGCGTATCGCTAATGAGAATCCAGTAAATAGCATTAAGAGTGAGTAGTATATTGGGAAAAAGGAGAGCGGGATGATATGTGTTGGGTGTCATCCCGCTTTTTCTTTTTACCTGATTCCTGTGAAATTTACATTAATACCATCCAATGAGCCTTTTAAGAAGTTTCCGGCTAGCCATACATTTTCAAAATATGAAACGTCACTGGGACCGTAAACCATACGGATGCATGTCTGTGAACTGTTATCCCATCTCCATTCAAAATTGTACCTGTCTTCGGTTACATAGCCGTTCCGATGTTCTATTCGTATGATGTCTGTGCCTGTTCTATTTTCGTAAAAGTCTAGTCGTTGTGTGTAGTATTTACCGTCTTGTACCCAAGTTTCCTGCCAAGTTCGGCTACATAGTTCCCGAGTGGTTCTGTAATATATTTCGCTGTAATCATCATCATCGTACCAACTTCCTATAGATACTTCACAGGAGGTTAGGCTAACCATTATTATCAGTACAACTACCATTCCGAAGTATTTCAGTATTTTTGTTCTCATATCCGTTAATTTTAAAGTTTGCTTTTCTTATGTCACAAAGATAAGTGGAGAGAATGATACAATAAACGGAATATTCCTATTTGTAAAGGAGAATTTCCCTATTTGTAATAGGAAAATTCCTATAGTGAGGAGAGGGGAATAAGGGTCTGTCTTATTTCTTTTACTATTAAACTGTAGGTTACAAAAAGAGGCTGTCCATTGGTGAGACAGCCCCGATAATTTCCGAAAAATGATAACAGGATATTTCTATATATTTTTTGATTATCCTTGTTTGGGTATTATCTACGTTTTTTCAACGAAAAAAGTAGGTGCTTCCTGTACTTGCTTCATTACTCTCAAGAGATTACCTCCCCAAATCTTTCTTAAATCTTCTTCCGTATATCCTTTTTCAATCATTTTTATGGTCAGATTAATTAAGTCATTATCTCCTTTACATCCTTGCAGACCACCACCGCCATCAAAGTCCGTACCTATTCCTACATGGTCTATGCCGGCTACTTTAATCATGTGGTCTAAATGTTCGACTGCATCACAAACGGATGCGGCTTTTGGGGTTTTATTGATATAGGTATCGAGGAGACATAACTGCGCCACTCCGCCATTTTTCGCTAGGGCACGGAGTTGTTCGTCTGTTAGATTACGGTCATGGTCGCATAAAGTCCTTGACGAGGAATGAGAGGCGATGATAGGTTGTGTACTATATTTTATAACATCCCAGAAAGTACCTTCACTGGCATGTGATATATCTATCATAATACCTAACCGGTTCATTTCCTTCACTACCTCACGACCAAACTGTGTCAGTCCTTGAGTAGCATCTTCCGTATGAGTGGACGAATGGCAAATATCGTTATCGTAAGAATGGCAGAGAGTTATATAATTGACTCCCATCTGTTTGATTTTTTTATATTCTTGAGGTCCTTGCCGATGGCGTAACCATTCTCGATCCCTATAAAGAAAGCTTTCTTGCCTTCATTCTTTAAACGTACCAAATCCTTTTCCGTAAGGGCGATGCCACAAAAATCTTTGTATTTCGCTACTTCGTCATAAATGGATTGAATCAACAGGGTGGTGCTTTCTACGGCTTTTTTGTGAAGATACGTCATCTCGTTTTCCCTGCCATATAAATGCGGCTAGAAACTGTGCATCCAATTTACCTTCCTCCATTTTTTTGGATGCTGACCATGTTGTCTTTTTCTCAAGCCTACGCTGTAACCGTTTTTTAAACCAAAGAGGAGTATCTGTATGAGTGTCAATGGATAGAATACGGCTATGAATTTTTTTTAGCTAGATGGAATGTATCAGCCTTGTTCACTAGGAATTTAAATAATTTATGCATGGTGGTATCTTCGGCTGCTGTAAATATTTCCGGATGAAATTGTACACCTATCATTTGTCGTATGGGATAAGCTTCTATAGCTTCCGCTATACTGTCGGGCGCCCAAGCCGTGATTTTGAATCCCGGTGCTAATTTCCGGATAGCTTGATGATGGAATGTATTGACTTGCAGCACTTCTTGTCCTGTAATTTCTGCCAACTTGCTTTCCTTTATGATGGATATCGGATGGGTGGGGGTAGTGCCGGATTCTTCTTGGCGATGCTTGACACTTGAGGAATGTTGTGTGGGCAGATCCTGATATAAAGTTCCACCGAAAGCTACATTCATTAATTGCAGTCCCCTGCAAATTCCTAATATGGGAATATTCCGGTCTGCGGCCATTTTTAGCACCATTAAGTCGAAGGTATCCCGGGCGGGGCTTACTTCTTCCAGTTTTTCATAAGGAAGGTCACCATAATATATCGGTTGGATATCTTCTCCACCTGTAAAGACAATTCCGTCCAGCTGGGATACAATTTGACGCAGTATCTCTACATTATCCGTTACAGGTATCATATAAGGAATTCCTCCAGAGAGAATGACTGACTGTACATATGCCGTGTTTACGGCTGTCCGTTTCGGACTTATATCTGTAGAAAT
>ENA-OQJE01000163-OQJE01000163.1-human-gut-metagenome-genome-assembly--contig:-NODE-163-length-14564-cov-3.437210_pt1 | contig 14564 bp, 9 predicted proteins | sample MGYA00242594_ERZ504760 | MGnify/ENA primary metagenome ERZ504760 (study PRJEB26092, sample SAMD00036358) | human gut metagenome | host: Homo sapiens | study: EMG produced TPA metagenomics assembly of...
GAAGAGGGCAGACCACTTCGCATCATTCTACAAAGGACATGGAAGTTTCAATGCTTAATTACCCATTAACAGCAGGAAAAATTGAAATGCCGTATGTAGACAGAATACAGAAAGTGCAGTCAGAAGGCAGTTAGAAGCCAGATAATGTAGTCATAAGACAGATGAACTGTATACAGTGTGATAATCATAATGTAAACATATAGAAAACATAAAGAAGGACAGCACATGTATACCTTGTAAACTGTACCACTATACCCTCATTGGCACCAAATTTTCCTGCTCACACAAGAGAACAGGAGGAGAAGGATTGAGCGCAAAAGACTCAATGGCAAAGGAATACTTTGCTGACAATGCCAGGTTTGCTGACCTGTGCAACAATATACTGTATGGAGGAAGAGAGGTCATCCTGCCGGAAAACCTTAAGGAAAGGGACACGACAGAGGTGCTGACCGCACTAGGACTTGACAAAAAGACCATAGCGGTGCAGAAGCTTAGGGACATCTTCAAAAATGCCAGCATCAAATATACTGGCAAATCATACGTTGTCCTGATAGGAGTAGAGAATCAGTCGGATATACACTATGCCATTCCGGTAAAAAACATGTTTTATGATGTGATGGCATACGGCAACCAGGTAAAGGAAACAGCAAAAAAGCACCGAAAAGAAAAGGATACGGCAACATCGGATGAATTTCTCTCGGGATTTACAAAAACTGATAAGCTGATTCCGGTGATTACGATTACAGTATATCTCGGAACAAAGGAATGGGATGGTCCAAGAAAGCTGTCAGATATGTTTGGTGATGTGGATGAAGAGCTTCTGCCATTCATACCGGATTACAGAATTAATCTGCTGGCACCGAGGGAGATAACAGACTTTACCGGATTCAGGACATCAATCAGGCAGCTTTTCGAGGTACTGAAGAATGCATATGATAAAGAAAAGATGCAGGAAGTGCTGCAGAATGATGAAAAGTTTAGCAAGGTGGACAGAGAGACGGTTGAGGCAATCAACCTGTTTGCAGGAACGGATATAGACATAGATGAGAAAGAAGAGGTGATTGATATGTGCAAGGCATGGGAAGAACAGAAAAATGAAGGCAGAGAATTAGGCAGAGAAGAAGGTCGAGAATTAGGCAGAGAAGAAGGCAGAATTCGTCAGGCAAAAGTAACGGCTTTAAAAACTTCAGAAAAAAGGACACTCAATAGAAGATATAGCTGAATGTGTGGATTTTGATGAGGAAACTGTAAAAAAATGGCTTGTGAGCTAATATTGTAGTGAAATGTAAATTAGAGGAAGCAATCTTTGGGCGAGAGCCCGGAGGTTGCTTCCTCTTTTGCTGACAGTAGGATGGGGCTTCATTCTCTACGAACGGCTGGCGAATATACTCTCGGGTGAGCGAATAGCGAAGCTGCTTAGATACTGTTGAATTATGCACATGAAACACAGAAATGAACTGCCACCGGGATGTAATATATCGTTGCTGTTCAAACGCAAGCTTGACACCACGCTGTCAAGCTATGCGCCAATAAATCAACTATTGTCAGATTACAGCCCCTGCCTCGTAGAGGCACTTTTAATGGGCAAGGAGAACCGCGCCACGGACGGCGCGTTTCGACGGTTTCGTCAAGCATAGAAAATCTAAAAGCATAATTCCTACAGTATCTTGGCAGTGTAGCGTAGCTCTCACGAAAGTGTATGCGTTAGCCGGTCACATGGGATGAAGCCCCTCACACTGTGCCAAAATATAGCCTGAAATATAATTTTTTTGAAAAAATATGATTTAAATGCAATAAATTGATTAAAAATTTGGTTAAAATTGCTAAAAAAGGCGAAAAAAATTATACAGCAATGATACTATTGTACTAGAAAATAACTTGCATTATGCTTTGATTTATGGTACAATGAGCGCATACAAACCAAAGAGATGCTGATAGGGCACAGCTCTTTGCACAAAAAACCATGTTATAATGAAAAGGAGAAAAGAACTATGGTAAAGAATGTATTTAAAAAGTTAGGAAAGAAACAGAAGAACAACAAAGGTTTCTCTCTCGTAGAGCTTATTGTTGTAATCGCCATCATGGCAGTGCTTGTAGGTGTACTTGCTCCACAGCTTATCAAGTATGTTGAGAAGTCTAGAGAGTCTACAGATATTCAGACATGTGATAATATTGTTACAGCCATGAAAACATACTATGCAGATAAAGAAAATGCAGGTGAGACAAGTGTTACACTTAATAGTACAGCTGATTTAACTGAGACCGCAGCTGTTGATGCAGGATTGGCTAAATCTCATTTAAAAGGAAAAAACTGGGACTCTATTACAATAACATATGATCCATCAACAGGTGTAGTTACATACACTATTAGTGATGCGGATAATGATGCATATTATACTGTAACTGATGGTAAGTTTACTGCTAAATAGTAGATTATAAGGACACCAAACCATGACCACAGAACTGATACCCATCTACATCTTAATATTTGCATTCGGTATAGTTATAGGCAGCTTCCTAAATGTCTGTATCTACCGCATACGCAGCATGAGACAGTGGTGACCGAAAGGTCCCACTGCATGAGATGCGGGTATCAGCTCGCGTGGTACGATATGGTGCCGGTTTCAGTTGGCTGTTTCTTCGTGGCAGATGCCGCAAGTGACAAAGAACCGATATCACCTCAATACCCTATTATTGAGGCACTAAACGGTATATTATACATAGTAGTTTTTGCAGTAAATGGACTTGAGCTTACGAGTATCATCTACTGCTTTCTTACATCTGCACTCATAGTTTTGAGTGTGATAGACTGGAGAACATATGAAATTCCATTAGGAATCAATATATTTATACTGGTGCTTGGAATCCTGCATGTGTTTTTAGACCATGATAACTGGTCTGAATATGTGATAGGATTCTTTTGTGTCAGTTTATTTCTTGAAATCCTTCTTCTTGTAAGTGGAGGAAGAGCCATAGGTGGCGGAGACGTCAAGCTCATGGCATGTGCAGGCCTTGCGATAGGCTGGCAGAATATTACATTAGCATTTTTCTTAGGATGCATCATCGGTTCTGTGATACATCTGATTCGTATGAAAGTAACAAACGCAGGCAACAGGCTTGCGATGGGACCGTACTTGGCAGCCGGAATATTTATTTCGATGCTATGGGGTGAGAAAATGATATCGGCATATTTGACACTCGCAGGCTTTTGAAAAACGTGTTATAATATAGCGTACTTAGTATAAAACAGGTAGTACGACAAGCAGTGAGACAAAAGCAGAGAAAACACAGATATGCCGAAATATATATATAGAATGTTTGTAACTGAACAGTTACGAATGTTTTACAGATGTATACAGTGTAAAACAAAGATAAACACGGAGGACTAGGTTATGGCAAATAGGGTACTCGGTATTGAAATAGGGGAGAACCTTACCGGAGTAGTTGAGATTGATTACAAAGCAAAAAATCCCAAGATTTACAATATGTTCGGCTTCCCGACACCACCGGGGATGATTAATGATGGAGTGGTACAGCCGGATGGGATGTTTCGTTCTATCTTATACAGTAAGCTGAAGGAAAAGAAGATTGCCACCAAAAAAGCTGTTTTTGTTTTAAATTCAGCGCGTATAGCAAGCAGAGATATTGAGCTTCCGCTTGTTAAGGAAAAACAGCTTAAGGAAATGATTGCAATGAATGCATCGGATTATTTTCCGGTGGATTTGAGCCAGTACAAGCTGGTACATCAGATTATAGAGAAGATTGACAGACCGGAAGAAAAGAAATTACGTCTTTCGGTTATTGCTGTGCCTAATGATCTTATTTTGTCGTATGGTGCTCTTGCAGCTGATTGCAGGCTGCAGCTTGTAGCACTTGACTATAGTGGAAATGCCATCAAGCAGCTCATGAGAAGAGAGATTCCCGGAGATGTGAAGGTGACTGTCAAGGTGGATGAGGTTTCTACCACACTGACTGTAATGGATGGAAGCATGGTAAAGCTGCAGCGCAATGTCAACCATGGACTTGCTGATGCTATTGAGGCGATTCAGGATAGTGAGCTTTTTGGAGAGTATCTGTCATTTACCGATGCAGTTGATGTGGCACGCAGAAAGACCTGCCTTGCAATAAGGCCTGATGGCACAGTACCTGATGAGCCGGCGGGCGGCGGCATGGATCCTATGGGGCATGAGATTGATTCTGAGCGCTTTAAGAAGCTTCGCCTGAATGTATCATATTCACTTTCCAATCTGATAAGCAGTCTCGGACGAGTTATAGACTATTATCAGTCGAGAAACTCAGATACTCCTATCGAGAGAATTTTCCTCATTGGCTTAGGTGCTGATTTCAGCGGACTCTCAAAGCTTTTGACCAATGAGCTGAATGTCAAGGTGGTTCCGCTTCAGCAGTTTGACGGTATACATGTGGCAAAGAGCATAAACCTCGCAGAGGCAAAGCTGGCAGAGTATTTCAACTGTGTCGGATGTTCACTGAGCCCGCTTGATATACTTGACAGTAAGAAAAACAAGGGAATCGGTGCTCCGCTTATGGCAGGAACAGCTGCAGGTGCCATGCCATCCGGCGGCGCACAGGCAGGTATGCAGGGAAAACCACCTGTCGGTCCTGATGGGAAGCCTCTTCCCGTACCGGCAGGGGAGGAAGCCGAAAAGCCTGTTTCTTTTGCAGTGCAGCTTCTCATTTTTGGCTTGTGTGTGGTAGTTGCAGTTGGTATCACGGCATACAGTATTTTTTCAAATCTTGTTTTAACTTCAGACAATATGACGCTTAAAGCTCGTGTTTCTGATTTGTCATATGCACAGAATATATATGATGTGTATAACCAGACCAAGAAGGACTATGACTGGACCAAGCTTCTTGAGAGCGCCTCATCCAACAAGAATGATGAGATAACGGGCTTCGTGGATGAGCTGGAGCAGAAGCTTCCGTCAGAGGCAAAGCTTGTGAATATGTCTGTTACGACTGATGGTGTTTCGATGACCATCAAGACAGGCAGCAAGGATATAGCGGCTGATGTAATTGCACAGCTTCGTACATTTGAGAGTATCATGGTATCCAATGTGTCAACCATCACGGAGGAGGTTGATGAGACCGGTGCTTCAAAGGTTCAGTTCACAGTAGATTGCACATATGTAAAGGCTGATGACAGTGCTGCTTCTGAATCGGCAGATGGCACAGGCAGTGAGCCGGCTGATACATCAGGGGACACGTCCTCACAGGCACAGACGGATAGCAATTCATCATCAGATACAGACAGTACAAATCAGTAGGGGGTGTTAGGATGTCAACGAGAGATAAAAAGTTACTTATTATATTAGCGGGTGTTGCCATTTTAGCACTGACATATTTTTTGATTTTTATTCCACAGTCCAATAAGAGGGATTCGCTCAAGAGTGAAAACATGAACCTGAAATCACAGTACAATCAGCTTTCAGCACTTGCGGCAAAGGCGGATGACTACACAGAGAAGACAAAGGATATGTCTGATGCCATGCAGCAGGTATATGACAATTTCCCTTCATATTTACAGATAGAAAACGGCATCATGGATGCGGTTGCTATCGAGAAATCTACCAATACAAATATTACAGAGCTTACAGTCGGCTCACCGACAGCTATTGATGTGAATAATCCGACCGGTGAAGCCGGTACAGATTCTTCGTCAGGAAGCAGTTCAGACAGCAGTACCACGGATAGCAGTAATGCAGACAGTTCGCAGAGCTCTCAGACCGCTGATGGCAACAGCTCTCAGTCACAGACAGGCGACGGCAGTGCAGCTGATGGCAGTACATCAACAGGCTCTGCAAAGTCTACGGTTACAGGTTATCAGCTTTATGATGTCAGCACAGTTATGGCATTCAAGACAGAGTATCATGGGCTTAAGGCTATGCTTGGAGAGGTGATTGGTTCATCACAGAAGAAAACTATCAGCACGCTCAACGTGAGCTTTGATGATTCGACAGGCAAGCTGACAGGTGAGATGCTTGTGGATTCATATTTCCTGTATGGACTTGATAAGCCATATGAGGCACCATACATACCTGCAGTACCACATGGTACAAATAATCTGTTTGGTACAACAAACTAACTGATTATTATAATATTAGGTTATTAGATTAGCGGGTTATTGAGACCGTAAGTGATAAATATCAAATGTTAGATTATTGAGTTATGAGATAACAAAATACAAGAGGGGAGGAAGCAGATTTGAGAAAGCTAAAAAACGATGATCGAGGAGTAACACTTGTGGAGATTATTGTGTCGATTGCTATTCTCGCAATAATCGTGCTTCCTTTTTTGAATGCATTTGTCACAGCTACAAAGACCAATGTAAAGGCTAAAAACGAGATGAATGCTACACATCTGGCGACAAACATTATGGAGGGTATTGAAAAGAACTCCATGAAGACACTGGCATATCAGTTTAACTATCCGTCGGAGGGATTTGATGTGGCGGACGGTTTTAATATATCAGATGGAAGCAGTGCATGTGAGCTTCTTAAGAAGTCGGGTAAGTTTGATAATGTAAAGAGGCTTGAGGATATCAGTGCTGAGATTGTAAACAAGGACGATGTCATCACTAGCTGTATCCACAAGACTGATGCATCAGCCAAAATAAGCGATACATCGCTTTGGAATTTCAGGGAGTCGGATGCGCACAAGTATTATTTCTATATGTCTGGTGTGCAGTCAGGCACAAAGAAATACAATGCTCTTGTGACAGTGGATGCAAAATCGGACGCAGAGTCGGACAATAAGGTTAAAAAGTACAACATGGACGAGGTAGCGGATATGTCGGCCATGGATGCAAATTTTGACTGCATGAGTGCAGACAAGTATTCTGCTACAAATATTATATATGCATTTAATAATATGCCTGGTGTAGGCGGCATCACTCAGCAGGATATCAAAAGAACTATCACCATAGATATAGAAAAGTATGGAGCTTCGAGTAATAAGGCTACCAAGGTTACGGTGTCGTATTCATATTCTATCAATAAGAATGGAGTAAGAAAGACTTTTCCGGATCCGAATAGTGCACTGAAGGATGATTATACCATGGTGATTTATGATAATTCTTCAGATACTGTGAACCATAATCTAAGGAATGTCTATCTGTTTTACAATCCATGGTACACATCTACAGGAACACTTTACAATACCTGCAACGATGTCATTATAATCAATAATAAGGACAAGCTGGACTGCACGGTAAACATTGTAAAGCAAAAGACTATATCGGATCAGTCAGAGTTGAGCACGAAGGAGAGTACATATAAGGCATATGTGAAGGTAAGTGAGCCGGGAAATCGTACAGGTCATGCTTATACTCATATAGCCACCAATCTGAATGTAAATATGGGAGCACCGGATAATCCACTACAGCCCGATCAAGCTATATATGGCTTTAATAACAATGTAATTCAGAATGATGTAAAGGCAATTGTCGATATAAAGAATCTGACAAAAAGCAATGCATCTGAAAGGCTGTATGATGTGAAGGTGGCTGTATACGAGAGCAAGGCTTCACTGGATGATATATTTAAGGATAAAGACCCGGTTGTTACGATGACCGGAAGCATGGGGTATTAATTATGAAGCGTAATGATAACCGTGGTGCTTCCTTTGTGATGGTTGTAGTTGCAATGGCTATAGTGGCTGTTTTAGCTGTGACTGTGCTGTGGATAGCGCTTATGAACCTCCAGATGAAGGTGACGGACGAAAAAAATACAGACAACTTTTACTCGGCAGAGGGTGTGCTGGATCAGATATGTACCGGTCTGCAGGGAGATATTTCCAAGGCTTACTCAGCAGGATATACAAAGGTTATGGAGAATTACTCTGACAGCAGCATAAATGAGGCCGGCAGACAGAGTATATTTGCGCAGGAGTATTTAAAGAGCTTAAAGGGAAGTCTTGAGTCTGACAATACCGGTATGCACTATAAAACTGAAAAGCTTAAAGACTATGTGGATAGTAAGCTCACAGACGAAAACTCAAAGCCACACGCTGTGGTCAAGGCGGTAAATGCCGATGAAAATGGAAATGGACTGCTCAAGGTATACAACAGCCGCGCAGTCATTAATGGCATCAGGGTAGAGTATACCGATGAAAAGGGATTTAAATCAATAATAGAAACAGATATTTCTCTGGGAGTTCCATCCATGAGCTTTACAGCATCGGGAGGAGTTCCGGAGCTTTTTACATATTCTCTTGTTGGAAATGAAGGACTGGATATTATATCAGGACTTAATAAAGTAAATCTATCCGGTAATCTCTACGCTGGCTGTGAAAATGCGGCAGGTACAGGAACTTCTACTACGAGTGTTACCATTCCAAACAATGCTACACTTGATGTAAAGGATACCAGCTATATGATTGCAGAGGGCGATATAGAGGTGGGAGACTTTGCCGGAAAAGATACTGGTACAATAAAAAAGAACATGGCGGGTGTACACAATAACAGTACACTTTCTGTTGATTCACAGTGTCAGCTGTGGACAAGCAATATAAATGTAAATGGTGCAACAGTCAATTTAGATGGCATGACATATGTGGCAGATGACATGACCTTAAAGGGTACAGGCTCAAATGTCACACTTGGAAAGAATAATAAGAATAACAATGCGAAGTACGTCGGCTTTGGCAATGGAGGCGCTAACAAGGAAAATCCTGTCGCAGGCGATAGCTCTGCTATTATCATAAACGGCAGGAAGGCATCTCTTGATATGTCAAATATCAGGGAGCTTATGTTGGCAGGAACCGCATATATCAATACACAGGCTATTGTAAACTCAAGTAGTGTGGGTACACAAAACAGCAATGTGGGCATGGGTGAGTCAATCTCTGTAAAGGGTGACCAGATAGCATATCTTGTGCCGCCTGAGTGCATAGGCACAAGTGGAGATGGTGCGGATGCCAAATCGCTTTACAACAAGAATCCACTTTCCTATAAGGAGTACAAGGATATTACTGCAACCGGACAGGATCAAACAAAGTATACTGAGATAAATGCCAATGTGGTCAGCACAAAGACAGGTAAGGCTCTCTCGGCATATCTGCCGGAGTCAAAGACAATCGACAACTGTATAAAGAAGGTCTTTGTTCCTTCTACTGATAATAATGATGATGGACTTGTATACTATTATGTCAATCTGCCAACGAATAAGGCTGCTGAGTATTACAGTGACTATTTTGGTGCAGACAGTGACAAGCTCAAGAGATACACTAAGTTTTATACTGACAGCATACAGGTAAATGAGGCTGCAAGCATCTATACTGCCGGCAATTACAGCATCTACGATGGCAGCAATTTAAGCCTTTTGAAGGGCATAGCTGATGGTGTGGACATGGATGCACAGTCGGATGCTTTACAGCGCACGTATACTGCACTAAACTCAAAGCTTTTGACAAATTATGCGGATTTACCGACAAATGCAGCAAGTGTTTCGCTTTTTACAAATATAGTTAACAATACCAATTTGCTGAAAATAGTGCCAAATTCCGGTAATAAACAAATATTTGAGACTGAGTATCAGGGGAAAAAATACCAGGCAATTGTCAAAAACGGTAACTACACCTATGATGCAAATGACAAATCACATAATGTGGATATAATTGTTGCTACGGGAGATGTGACACTGAATGCTGACTTTACAGGTACCATAGTTGCAAAGGGCAGGATAATTGTAAACAAAGACCAGTGCGAGATTGATAATGGTACTCAGGAGCTATTTAAGGCATTGCTTCTTGAAAAGGTAAGTGATGCAGACGATGCACTGCACCTGTATGATGTGTTCATGGACGGTGCCAACTATCTGGGTAATGTTTCTTCTTTTTCAAATAAGAAAGAGGCGGACACAAAAATAGATTATGCTACGCTCATTACATACCAGAACTGGACTAAGGAGTAGAAAACAAGCGGCTTTTAAGGCGCAAAACAGCTGCGAAATATTTATATTTGGCAAATTTTGACGATATATACAAGGGAGGAATCCAATATGTCTGTAAAAGAAAAAAAGAATAATGGTGGTTTCTCTCTGGTAGAGCTTATAGTAGTGATAGCGATATCTGTCGTACTTATAGGTGCGGCAACCATATCCATTCGCTCGGTCATGGGTGTTGAGGTGAAGCAGTGTGCCAGAAATATTGAATCGATAATTAATAAAACAAGGGTCACCACTATGGGAAAGGACAGCGCAGTTCTTGAGATATATAAGGATGCATCAGATGGTGCCTACTATTATAAGACGACCATAAATGGTACAGTATCTGCTCCTAGCAAAATAGGAAAGAGCAGGATTGATGTTTACTATTCCATGAAGGATGATTATAGTGACAAGACACAATTGAACAGCTCAGACAAGATAATGCTTCAGTTTGACAGAAGCTCAGGTGCACAAAAGCCTGATGCCAATGGTAAGTACTGCAGCCGTATCTGGATTACAAAAAAACAGCACAGAAAAGGTTATCACGATATACAAGGAGACCGGTAAGGTGGTATGTGAGTAATTTACATAGTTTAATGATGAATATTTTATTTTGACGCAAGGCTGTTATAAGGTTGTATGATGAAATCGGAGAGGAAGATGAACCATGAAACTTTTAAGGCGCATGAACAAATCAAATAATAGGAAAAACAGTGGCTTTACACTTGTTGAGCTTGTCATTGTCATGGCGATAATGGGAATACTGGGTCTGGCTGTTGCAGGCTTTATCGGTACTAGCACGAAGCAGTATAAGTACGCTTCAAAGGACGTAGATTTACAGTATGAGGCACAGCTTACGATGAATCAGATAGGAGACCTGATAATTGATGCGCAAAAGGGTGTTAAGTATGAGCCTGCTACAGTGGCAGCGCCGGTGGAGGTGGCATCAGCAGACCCTGAGGCTGGTTATATTGCAACTGCATCAGCGGAAGAAGAGTCATCCGAAGAAGCATCATCTGAGGAAACATCATCCGACAGCAAGCTGATTATCTACAACAAGGATTGTACATACAATATCATATACAGACCGTCAGAGCACAAAATTTATCTGCGAAAGGATACACTGGATCCTGCAACAGGTGCGGTGAAGGCAGATGGTCAGGGCAAGGAATCTCTTATGGCAGAAAATGTCACAGGCTTTACCACTGATTTAAGCGAGGCAGAAAGCAAGAACTCTGTCGGAATTGTCGTGGACTTTAAGGCAGGGGACAAGAAGTATACTTCAAAGCAGAACTTTACCATGCGCAATAAGGTACCGACCGGGGCAGATGTGGAGTATGTGGCACCGTTAGAGCCTGAAGGAATAAGGATATATTACAAAGGCAAGGATGTAACCAACGGAACAGTATACTATGAGATGAAGAAAAATCAGAATAAATTAAAGTTTACTGATAAGATTCTGGGTGGAAAGTATGACTCAAAAAATGTAACGTGGGATCATTCCGGAACCAAAAATGGTGGAAACTTTAATGCTAATGGTGATGTATATAATGTAGAACTTATGGATAATGAAACTACAGATCAATTTGTTATCACAGTAACATCCAAAGACGATACGTCATTGACGGCAAAGGTAACTGTAAACGTAGCACATCCAATCAATATTCTGCATTGTGATGCAGATAAGCATTTCAATTTAGGACAGACGCATCAATTGTTTATTGATGAAGGGGAGTTGAAAAATTCTTCATTAAATGGCAAATATCAGATTAAGGATTTTGTATGGCATATGGAGGTAGAAAGTGTCAGCTCAACAGGTGCAACAGAGCACAAGGGAGATATATCCTTTAGAATGGGCGATGATGGCAAGCTGATTTATGGCCCGGAGGGCAATGGTGAGCCTGATGGAATATTTAAGTTTAGTTCAAATGAGATTGCAGGAGAAACAGGAGCACAAGGTAAGCTAGATGATCCTAAATATAAGAACTATCTTAATTATTATATTTTAGGTTATAATAAAGAAATGCATATCACTCTCGGAAATGATTTTCTTACCGGAGAGAAATTAAATATCAGCGTCTGGCTTGGACTTGAGGATATGCCGGAGTTTAAGTCAAATACAATTACGTTTTACACATATCGTGAAACAGAGTAGTTTTTTACAAAAGGAGCAATCGCAATGAGCAAATTAAGAAAAAAATAGTGGTTCCAATATCACTCACACTTACAGGATGTCTCGTTGTGGCAGCTTTTGTGCTGAATGACAGCCTAACAAAGGTCGATGCAAATGTAGCATTCAATGGAATATCTGATATAGTCAGCTCACATGGCAAGGACAAGCCCTTCAATATAGTGGAGGTGGTGCCTGACAAGAAAATGGCATCCATTGGCTATCTGATTGACGGTCAGGAGCCTGACGATTGGTTTGGAACACTGTCAAAGATGTCTGACAAAGATGGTGCCGGTGTAAAAAACAGGTCTGCCTATATGGAAGGTCTGAAAACAAAGCTTGCACCTATTACTACCGAGAAAAAGGATAACACAAAGCCTCTTTACTATGAGCCGTATGAGGAGAGCTATGTCAGTCAGGGCGATGACTGGACAGAGCTTGCCCTTGTAGATATGGACAGAATAAACAAGGGTACCACCGGTTATAAGATGACAGAGCAGGCAGAAGGAGATTATAAGTTCAATACCGCTTACCAGCTTGCAGTAAATGAAGAGGGACTGCCTACAGGTCATTACAGACAGAATGTTGACCATTATGTTTTCATGCAAGGCGAGGATGAGACGGAAGATGGCTCTAATACAGAGACTGAAAATGGCAATCAAATTAAGGCACCCGGAAAAAGAGGTTACTACAGTGTTGCGTTTACTGCAGTCAAATTGCCGGATGGCATGACAAACACTCAGTATCTGGTACCGTCTGATAATTCACAGAAAGCTGATGGAAATACAGACAGCGGTACAGATGGTAACATCGATAGCAGCACAGACAATACGACAGATACAGGCACAGGTGACGATACCGTTGAGAAGCATGTGGTTTATTCTATAAAGAGCGCATATGCCATTGGTTCTGCTGAGGGCATGCAAAACATAGCAAAATATGACCCAAAGGCATATATTTACAGGATTGACAATTCAGATATCACATCACCATATGAATTTGTTGCAAGAGCTGACCGGATGGCAGGTTTGCCTGATGGCAGTAAGCCGGATTATGAGAAGTATACATACTGTACGGTTGAGATGGAGTATGTGCCTGCAGATAAAATCACTGATGACGAGACCTACTACGAGGTGGACACTGAGGTACCTATTGAGTTTAATTACGATGAGACCGGCGAGTATGGAGCAGTGCTTGATACACAGAATCCATACGAGAAGATAGATGGTGGCACACCGGATAATCAGCCGGCAGGTAAGAACGGCGCAGATGATATTTCAGGTGATGCTTCGATAGCTGATTCTGCTACAGAGAATAATGATGGTAACACAGGCAAGGTAATCCTCACAGATACAGATGGATATTTTGATATAGTTAAGGACAGCCAGACATACACCTATGTGGGTAAGGGAAATGGTGACTATATTATGGTGGCTGATAAAGACGGCTCGCTTGATTATCCTGTAAATACTACACACATATATTATAAGGGTGGTTTCAAGAACAATAACTGGTTCAGAACAGGTGTATTTAACCAGGAGGGCAAGACAGGCGATGATGATAAGACTGCCAATATGACCTTCAAGGTAAAAACGGTCACACCCAAGGAGCTTGAGCAGATAGATGTGTCAACAATTGATTTACTCTATCTTTCCGGCTCAAAGTCCGTCCTTTCAAATGATTTAAGAAACGATGCTGCAACATATAATACTGATAATGACATTTCATGGGACAAGGTAAAGCAGATAGTCCAGCGTGTACACCAGAGTGGTATCATGATGCCTGTTATAGTGGATAATGGTATTGTGTGGCCTGATTCGAATGCAGATTATTCCAGCAACATTAAAAAGCTTGCAGGTCTTTTGAGCTGTAACAATTTCAGCTCCTTGAATTTTACTAAGGACTCAGCTGATAATTTTATTAACTGGAAAGATAACAAGGTCATAACGTATTACAAAGTTGACAGTTCAACTCATACACATGGCTATGTAATTGGCAACGAATATGTCATTCCGCGAAACTATAGTCCTAAGACGGATGTGCCATTTGTTTTAAGAGATGATTTTGCTTCTGCATTTATTGCAAATGAAGATGAAACACAATTTGTCAATGATGCTAAAAATGAGAATTTTGATGAGATAGCAGAGTATATCAACTCAGAGAATACAAGCAGGAAAAAAGAAAATAGTACTCTTGGAAAGGACGAGTATGCGTATTATGACAAGAAGATTTCAAAGGCGATAGTTTTAAGCTATATCATATCGTATGCTGATAAAAGAGACATTATAAATCCGACAGATAGTCTGAACATACTGGATATAGAACCCGGAACTGTAAAAAATGAGTCTGACGCTTTAAATTATGATAAGCTAAAAAATTAGGCGTTGGTAGTCAAGAATGCCCGGGACGGAAAAAAAAAGGTTAAAACGTAATAAACTAAACGGGTTAAC
>ENA-OQJE01000164-OQJE01000164.1-human-gut-metagenome-genome-assembly--contig:-NODE-164-length-14544-cov-3.017341_pt1 | contig 14544 bp, 14 predicted proteins | sample MGYA00242594_ERZ504760 | MGnify/ENA primary metagenome ERZ504760 (study PRJEB26092, sample SAMD00036358) | human gut metagenome | host: Homo sapiens | study: EMG produced TPA metagenomics assembly of...
TACAAACATTAGTGGTAGCGGTAACAGGCATAGAGGGAGGTGATTGTTTTGATTTCGCCCACCGGCTGGGACAGGAAACGGGCGTAGGACAAAAAGAACGTGACAATGGGCTGGTCATCTTGCTTTCCACCGACGAGCGGTGTGTGCAGTTCGCTACTGGATATGGTCTTGAAGGGATATTGCCGGATGCCATCTGCAAACGGATTCAGAACCGCTATATGCTGCCCTATTTCAAGGACAATAACTGGAACGCAGGAATGGTAGCAGGAATACGGGCTGTAAACGGCTATCTGGACGGTTCCATGGAAAATATAAACAATGACGAAAGCGAAGATGATCCCTTAGAATTCATCATCATCTTTTTTGTGATTTTCGGAGGATTTATTGGCATCGGATTATATGCAAACTGGCGTAAAACACGCTGCCCCCATTGCAAAAAACACAAATTGCAACGTCTTTCTTCCAAAGTTATAGACCGAAGTAACGGAACAAAGACTGAAGAAGTAGTATATAAATGCAGAAATTGCGGACATATCCTCAGACGGAAAGAACGGTCGAGAGATGAGAATTACAAAGGTCCCCGAGGAGGAGGTCCGTTCATAGGCGGAATGGGAGGAGGATTTTTTGGTGGCCACGGTGGAAGTGGCGGCGGATTTAGCGGAGGAAGTTTCGGAGGTGGAAGCTTTGGAGGCGGAGGAGCCGGAAGCCGTTTTTAAGAACAAGAATATTCATAATTTTAATAGTATATACATATGAAAAAGTCAACGATTATTGTAATAGTAGTCATTGTATTAATTGCCATTTGGGGAATAACCTCTTATAATGGTATGGTAAAAATGGATGAATCTGTCAGCACAGCGTGGAGCAATGTAGAAAACCAGTACCAACGCCGTTCTGATTTAATCCCCAACTTGGTAAATACAGTAAAGGGATACGCCTCACACGAAAAAGAAACTTTTCAAGCTGTAGTAGACGCCCGTAGCAAAGCCACTCAAATGCAGATCAGCGCCGATGACCTGACTCCCGAAAAAATGCAGGCCTATCAAAAGGCACAAGGCGAAGTAGGTAGTGCGTTGAGCCGCCTGCTCGCTATCACCGAAGCTTATCCCGACTTGAAAGCCAATGAGAACTTCAAAGAGTTGCAAGCACAACTGGAAGGTACAGAAAACCGAATCAGTGTAGAACGCAAAAGATTCAATGACACAGCACGCGCATATAACACAGCTATCCGCACTTTTCCCCGCAATTTGCTTGCAGGTATGTTCGGATTTGACAAACGCCCATATTTTGAATCTGAAGAAGGAGCTGATAAAGCACCTAAAGTAGAATTCTAACTCTTACAAGTCCCTGTTTCCAATCTTAAGAAACAGCTTTCGGGTACGGATTGTAGAAACCATGCAGTTTTTTTATGCCAAACTGTAAAAATCATACAATCCGTACCCTATTTTTATCCATCTCACTAATTTTTCAACAACAATCAAGCATATTATCCCTAAAATCATTATCTTTACGGAAAGAAACTTTTAAAACTACAAGCAATATGTTCAATTCATTTGGTAATATTTTCCGGTTAACCAGTTTCGGTGAATCCCATGGACCGGGAGTAGGCGGCGTCATTGACGGCTTCCCTGCCGGTATTAAGGTTGATATGGATTTCGTTCAGCAGGAACTGAACCGCCGCCGTCCCGGACAGTCATTACTTACCACCAGCCGCAAGGAGCCTGATACAGTGGAATTCCTTTCAGGTATATTCGAAGGCAAGTCCACCGGTTGCCCCCATCGGATTTGTGGTATGGAACAAGAACCAACATTCAAACGACTACGAGAATATCAAGAATCTGTTCCGCCCTTCACACGCAGATTATACTTATATGCAAAAATACGGAATCCGTGATTACCGTGGCGGGGGACGTTCATCAGCACGAGAAACCATTTCGCGCGTAGTAGCAGGAGCTTTAGCCAAATTAGCATTGAAACAACTAGGAATCAGTGTCACAGCTTATACCTCACAAGTAGGATCTGTCAAACTTGATAAAGATTACAAAAGCTATAACCTCGAATTGATAGAAACAAACGATGTGCGTTGTCCCGATCCGGGGAAAGCCAAGGAAATGGCAGAGCTTATCTGGAAAATCAAAGGAGAAGGCGATACAATAGGTGGTGTAGTGAGTTGCGTCATCAAAGGATGCCCTATCGGATTAGGCCAACCCGTATTCGGGAAGTTACATGCCGCACTAGGAAATGCCATGTTAAGTATCAATGCCGTAAAAGGTTTCTCTTATGGACAAGGTTTTGACTCTATGGAACTAAAAGGCAGCGAGCAGAATGATGTATTTTATAATAATAATGGAAGAGTAGAAACAAAAAGTAATTATTCCGGAGGAATACAAGGAGGCATCAGCAACGGACAAGACATTTACTTCCGTGTGGCATTCAAACCAGTTGCCACAATTCTGATGGAGCAACATACTGTAAATATCAACGGCACAGACACGACCATGAAAGCCAAAGGACGTCATGACGCCTGCGTGCTGCCGCGTGCCGTCCCCATTGTAGAAGCCATGGCTGCCATGACCATTTTGGATTATTATCTGATAGACAGGACTACACAACTATAAGAATCATTCAATTATGGAAATAAAACAATACATTAAAGAAAATGAAGCACGCTTCATGGAGGAACTTTTCAGCCTCATCCGTATTCCCAGCATCAGTGCTTTACCCGAACATAAAGACGATATGCTGGCCTGTGCCTTACGTTGGAAAGAACTTTTGTTGGCAGCCGGAGCAGATGAAGCCATAGTAATGCCCTCACAAGGCAATCCATTGGTATTTGCACAAAAGCATGTAAGCAATGATGCTCCTACCCTATTGATTTATGCCCACTATGACGTAATGCCTGCCGAGCCGTTGGGCCTTTGGAAAAGCCAACCTTTTGAACCTGAAATTCGCGACGGACACATTTGGGCACGTGGCGCTGACGATGATAAAGGACAAGCTATGATCCAAGTAAAAGCATTCGAATACGTAGTAAAAAACGGACTGCTGAAACACAATGTGAAATTTATTTTCGAAGGTGAAGAAGAAATAGGTTCTCCCAGTCTGAATACCTTCATCAAGGAACATAAGGAATTGCTGAAAGCCGATGTAATTCTAGTTTCGGATACCAGTATGCTAGGCGCGGACCTTCCCTCTCTGACTACAGGTTTACGAGGTCTGGCTTATTGGGAAATAGAAGTGACCGGTCCGAACCGTGACCTTCATTCCGGACACTTCGGCGGAGCGGTAGCTAATCCTATCAATACCCTGTGCAGTATGTTAGCCCAAGTCATTGGCGAAGACGGACACATCACTATCCCCCATTTTTATGACGATGTAGAGAAAGTACCGGCTGCCGAACGTGAGATGATTGCACAAATTCCTTTCGATGAAAAAAAATATATGGAAGCCATTGGCGTAAAAGCACTGAAAGGTGAAAAAGGATATTCCACTTTAGAACGTAATAGCTGCCGTCCCTCTTTTGATATTTGTGGTATCTGGGGCGGATATACAGGTGAAGGTTCAAAAACCGTACTTCCCTCAAAAGCATATGCCAAGGTATCGTGCCGACTGGTTCCACATCAAAACCACGCAGTTATTTCCCAATTGTTTGTGGACTATATCCAGTCTATCGCTCCGGAATATGTACAAGTAAAAGTAACCCCGATGCACGGGGGCGAAGGATATGTATGCCCCATCACCTTGCCCGCCTATCAGGCTGCCGAAAAAGGCTTTGCTAAAGCATTCGGGAAAAAACCACTTGCCGTACGCCGTGGAGGAAGTATTCCTATCATCAGTGATTTTGAACAAATCTTAGGTATAAAGACCGTTCTCATGGGATTCGGGTTGGAAAGTGATGCCATCCATTCGCCTAATGAAAACTTCTCTCTGGATATATTCCGTAAAGGAATTGAAGCTGTGGTAGAATTCCATCTCAATTATTAATCAATAATAAAAATGAATGCGGCAACAATCTTTAAAAACTCTGACAACTGTTACTCTTTCAATAACATTACTAATGACAGGAGGTTGTAACAATATGGAAACAAAAAAGAAGAAACAGGAAAAAACACGGCTATAGAAAATATCTTTGCCCGAAAGAGCGTCCGTGCCTATACATCCCAACCGATAGAAAAAGAGAAAGTGGACTTATTAGTAAAAGCTGCTATGGCTGCACCGACAGCAGTAAACAAGCAGCCTTGGGCTTTCGTGGTAGTGGATGACCGTACAGTATTAGATAAACTAGCCGCCGAACTGCCTTATGCCAAGATGACGGCACAGGCTCCACTAGCCATCGTGGTTTGTGGTGATTTAAGCAAAGCTCTGAACGGAGAAAAAGACCGGTACTGGATGCTAGATTGCTCCGCCGCATCCGAAAATTTGTTACTGGCAGCAGAGTCAATGGGGTTGGGAGCGGTATGGACTGCGGTCTATCCAGAGAACGACCGCATTGCAAAGGTAAGGTCAGTCTTATCTTTACCAGACCATATCATTCCTTTCAATTTGATTTCAGTGGGTTATCCACAACATCGGGAAGAATCTAAAGATAAATTCAAGACCGAAAATATCCATTATAATAAATGGTAAACAAAGGTCTAGAAATATAAATTAAGTCGGCTGGTTTAATATAAATCAGCCGACAATCTCTTTCCATTCATTCATAGTTAATTTTCCTCAATCTCTATCAGCCTCATCAAGTTTCTTTTTGGTCTTTTCTATCTTGTTTTTAGCTTTATCCAAAGTTTCCCCAACCTCATCAGCTTTATCCTCAATCTGATCCTTGGCATCATCCATCACGTCTTCAACCGATTCTTTGGCTTTTTCTATACGCTCCTCAAATTTATCCTTTCCTTTCTTTTCACCACAAGATGTAACAGCAAACATCGTCATGCACACTAACACTGCAAATAATTGTCTTTTCATACTTTTTCTATTTGATTATAAACTTGATTTTAAACTATGTTCAAATATAAGCATATACCCTATTTCTTACAAATTCAATCTGTTCTTTGCTATATATAAAGTCTAAATCCGACAGGAAAAAGAACTTATCCCATCAAAAAAGCCACCATAGACAAGGTGGCTTTCAATATATTAATAAAACATTCTATATTACCTGTCAAAAACTACTTTGTAGCAGGAGCTGTTTTAGCAGGAGCCGTCTTTATATTAATAAGAATACTATTTTCAACTCCTTCTTTGGTTACATATACTATTCTGTATGCCTTTACCCCTTTCTTCTTTTAAGAGAAAGAGAAGCACTTTTTAAGAGTCGATTCGGGATATTTTTTAGCTATGGCATCTTTAACAGATTGAGGAACCTCTTTCAGGTCTATGTTTTTAAATCCGTCTTCCACAGTAACTGTATCATTCTTTACTTTCATGGTATCATCAGCCATGACAAAAGTTCCTACACCAAAAAGGAATACAAGTGATAAAATATCTTTTTCATAATGGTTAAATTTAAATGTTTACCTACCGACAGATATCATAAAAGACAAGAAAAATATACATCATATTCAGTCATTTTCCTCCATTAGAATATCTTCGTTAAGTAAGAATACTAAATTAAGAAAACTATATTGAGAACTAAATTATTAAGAAAAGAAGTACATACCAAATATATAAACTAAAGTTTGTGGAAATAAACATTCTTTAATCCACACCAGCTTATGCTTTCACAGCCCTATCTATTCCAACTTTCCTAGCCATTAAGTAAAAAAGCTTCTGTAGAGATAGTTGTACAAACGTTTGGCATAATGCCGCAAAATACGTACTTTTGCGACTCATTTATAAAATACTATTTGAATGAAAGCACTAAAAGAACGCATTTTACGGGACGGAAAATGTTTCGAAGGAGGAATACTGAAAGTAGACAATTTCATCAATCACCAAATGGATCCTATCCTCATGAAATCCATTGCTGTAGAATTTGTACGCCGTTTTGCCTCTACCAATATCAATAAAGTTATGACCATCGAAGCCAGTGGTATAGCTCCCGCCATCATGGTAGGCTACTTACTGGAACTTCCTGTTGTCTTCGCCAAGAAAAAGAAACCCGTCACAATGGAAAATATGCTCACCACCAGTGTATATTCATTTACTAAAGACCGTTCTTATGATGTATGCGTCAGCAAAGATTTCCTGTCCAAAGGAGACCGTGTTCTTTTTATTGACGACTTTCTCGCCAACGGCAATGCAGCCAAGGGGATCATCGATTTGGTAGAAAAAGCCGGGGCCGAACTATCCGGAATGGGATTCATCATCGAAAAAGCATTCCAACATGGCGGAGATTATTTGCGTAATGCAGGTATCCGCGTAGAGTCATTGGCCATCATTGAAAGTCTGGACAATTGTGAAATCAAAATAAGATAATCCCATGCAGGAATCTCAAACCGCCCAATCCAATACCGGACTGATTTACGGATTGAACGACCGCCCTCCTGTACGAGAGGCCATTTTTGCCGCCATACAGCATTTGCTTGCTATTTTTGTGGCCATCATTACTCCGCCTCTTATCATCGCTGGAGCATTAAAACTGGATTTGGAAACGACCAGTTTCCTAGTATCCATGTCTCTCTTTGCCTCAGGTATTTCTACCTTTATCCAATGTAAACGGATAGGAGGTATCGGCACCGGCCTTTTATGTATCCAAGGAACTAGTTTTTCATTTATTGGTCCTATCATCTCGGCAGGTATGCTGGGCGGACTTCCACTGATTTTCGGCACTTGCATCGTGGCATCATCTGTAGAGATGGTCATCAGCCGCATCTTAAAATATACCCGTAAAATAATCACCCCTCTGGTATCAGGTATTGTAGTCACTTTGATTGGAATGAGCCTGATAAAAGTAGGTATCACAGCTTGTGGCGGAGGTGTCTCCGCCCAAAGCAACGGCACTTTCGGAAGTTTTGAGAATCTAGGTCTAGCTCTACTGGTACTCATTCTCATTATCCTTTTTAATAGAAGTTCCAACCGCTACCTACGCATGAGTTCCATCGTTATCGGCTTGATTATAGGATATTTAGTTGCCTGGGGCCTCGGTAGAATTGATTTCTCGGCAGTACAAAGTTTTGGTTGGTTTCAATATTCCCCTCCCATTCAAATACGGACTGGATTTCGACTTCTCCGCATTCATAGCTTTGGGATTAGTATTTTTGATAACAGCCATAGAAGCCTATGGAGACATTACTGCCAATTCTCTGATATCAGGAGAACCTGTAGAAGGAAAAGTATTCATCAAACGTGCTTCAGGAGGAATTTTGGCAGACGGATTCAATTCGATGCTGGCAGGTATTCTCAATTCTTTTCCAAACTCCGTTTTCGCGCAAAATAACGGCATGATACAACTGACAGGAGTAGCCAGCCGATATGTAGGCTATTACATTGCAGGTTTCCTTATTTTATTAGGATTATTTCCCAGTGTAGGATTAATTTTCTCCCTAATGCCCGAACCTGTATTGGGAGGCGCTACTTTACTGATGTTCGGAACAGTAGCTTCAGCAGGCATTCGTATTATCGCAGCACAAAAGATTAACCGGAAAGCAACATTAGTCATCGCACTTAGTTTCGCTTTAGGTTTAAGTGTAGAAATGGTTCCTGAAATACTATGTCAATTTCCAGAATCAATAAAGAATATTTTCTCATCCGGCATTACAACAGGTGGAGTTACTGCCATCATTTCAAATGCACTGATACGGATGAAAGAGTAAAAACAAGTAATTTTCTCATAAATTGGAACTAAAGCATTAACTTTCTTTGCAAATCAGCAAAGGAAGGGAGAATAATATATATCTTTGCTCCAAAATATGATTATGACTACAGAGGATTTACAGAACCTATATCAAACCTACCTCGGAGAAGTACCCGAAGAGATTGTAGAATTACCCTCATCCGGTTCCAACAGGCGTTATTTCCGGCTGACCGGAACTAAAAAACTGATTGGCGTATACGGCACCTCCAAAGAAGAAAATGAAGCCTTTCTTTATATGGCAGTACACTTCCGCAAGAAAGGTCTTCCTGTTCCAGAAGTATACATCTGTTCTGAAGACAAGAATTGTTATCTGCAAGAAGATTTAGGAGATATCCTTTTATTCAACGCTATTGAAAAAGGGCGGGCGACCAGCGTCTTCTCCGAAGAGGAGAAAGAAATGCTGCGCAAGACCATCCGCTTACTGCCTTCTATCCAATTTGCCGGAGCAGACGGCTTTGATTTTTCACACTGTTATCCCCAAGCCGAATTCAACCAACGTTCTATCCTTTGGGACTTGAACTATTTTAAATACTGCTTTTTGAAAGCTACCGGACTGGAGTTCCAAGAAGACAAGCTGGAAGATGACTTTCAAAAAATGAGTGATGTACTGCTACGCAGTTCTTCCGCCACTTTTATGTATCGGGATTTCCAAAGCAGAAACGTGATGATAAAGGATGGAGCACCCTGGTTCATTGATTTCCAGGGAGGACGTAAAGGACCGTTTTTCTATGATGTAGCCTCTTTCTTATGGCAGGCTAAAGCTAAATTTCCCGAAACTCTGCGCAATGAACTGTTGGAAGAATATATAGACGCCCTATGTAAATATAAACCCGTAGACCGTGATTATTTCTTCAACCAACTGCGTCATTTCGTGCTCTTCCGCACCTTGCAAGTATTGGGAGCTTACGGTTTCCGTGGCTATTTCGAAAAGAAGCCACATTTTATCCAAAGTGTACCATACGCCATTGAGAACCTGAGGCAATTACTTCATAATGAATATCCCGAGTATCCCTATTTATGCTCCGTACTAAGGGAACTTACCGAACTGAAGCAGTTCAAGGATGATTTGAAGAAACGGCAACTCACAGTGAAAGTCATGAGTTTCGCCTATAAGAAAGGTATTCCCGATGATCCTACAGGCAACGGTGGAGGGTATGTCTTCGATTGCCGTGCCGTAAATAATCCCGGAAAAATACGAACGTTATAAACCTTTCAACCGGGCTGGATGAGCCGGTCATTCGCTTTCTGGAAGAAGACGGTGAATATTCCCATTTCTGGATGCTGCTTATTCTTTAGTAGACGCTTCGGTAAAACGATATATGGAACGCGGATTCAGTAACTTATCTATATGTTTTGGCTGCACAGGAGGACAACATCGTTCTGTTTATTCGGCACAACACATGGCAGAACACCTCAATAAAAAAATTCGGTATAAAAGTAGAGTTAATACACCGAGAACAGAATATAGAACAAACATTTGAAAGAACATTATGAAAGCAATGATTTTTGCAGCCGGACTAGGCAGCCGACTTAAACCTTTAACAGACACCCGGCCTAAAGCATTAATAACGGTGGGTGGAAAAACCATGTTAGAGCACATCATCTTAAAAACTGAAAGCAGCAGGATTTGATGAAATAGTAATCAATGTACACCACTTTTCCAATCAGATTCTCGCTTTTCTGGAAGCTAACCAGAACTTCGGAATCGATATACAAATCTCGGACGAGACAGACTGTCTGCTTGATACGGGCGGCGGTTTGGAAAGAGCATACTACTTATTACATCATCCTGAGGATATGTTTACCAAAGAAGGCGAAACTCCGTATGAACTGATATTCGAAAATCTGATGAAAGGAATGGATGAGGAAGAAATAATCGAAAGAGGCTTAGGAATTATGCGGAAAGAATGCTACTTGCTCCACAATGTAGATATCCTTTCCAATTGCGATTTTGAAAGTCTTATGTATTATCATCAGAATAGTTCTAACATCAATGCCACCCTTTTAGTCAGCCCACGCAAGACCTCCCGTTATCTGTTGTTTAATGACGACAATCTGTTACGTGGCTGGGTCAATAAAGACACCATGGAAACCAAACCGGCAGGACTCCGGTATAAAGAAGGGGAATATCGGGAATACGCCTATAGCGGGATACAAGTGACTACTCCTAAAATTTTAAATCTCCTTCCCAGAGGAAAATATTCCATTATCGATTTCTATCTCTCCATATGTCACAGAGTCGACATCCAGTGCTATGTAGAAGATGATTTGCAATTGCTTGATATCGGTAAACCGGAAAATCTGGAAAAAGCGGAAGAGTTTCTCAGTAAATTATAACCAGTCCAAGAAATATATCCAACAAAACAGCTTCTTATTCTTTCGGATAAAATGGGCAGATAAAAAAAGTCGTAACTTTATGAAGTGCCCCCCAAAAGTTTTGTGTCTAACTTTTGGGGGACACTTCATTATGACCAAAGGTTCAATTTATTTTTTTGAGCTTCCTCCAAAGATACCGTTTTTACCTGTTTGGTACTGTTTTTCAGACGAAGTTCCTCATATTCTTTGTTCAGCCTTTCCACAAATTCAGAAGAAGATTCCGGATTCAGCAAACGGGCGGCTACCAAGGCATTCTGTGAAGCATCTTTCATGTGAATGACCGGACCTCCATAAACAGGTGCTATTTTCAAGGCAGTATGCAGCTTGGAAGTAGTGGCTCCTCCAATCATAATGGGAATGTCCAGCCCCGCACGCTTTAACTCTACAGCCACATGCGCCATTTCTTCCAATGATGGAGTAATCAGCCCGCTTAATCCTATTATATCCACCTTTTCCTCTATAGCCTTCCGGACTATCATTTCAGCAGGAACCATCACGCCAAGGTCTATAATTTCATAGTTATTACAAGCCATGACCACTGATACGATATTCTTCCCAATATCATGCACATCCCCTTTTACGGTAGCCATCAATACCTTTCCAGCGCTGCGGGCACCTTCTTGTTTATCAGCCTCAATAAGAGGTTGCAAAATAGCTACTGCCTTTTTCATGGTACGAGCAGTCTTCACAACTTGCGGTAAGAACATTTTCCCTGCTCCAAACAGCTCTCCTACCCTATTCATACCTTCCATCAACGGACCTTCAATAATATCCACCGCCTTAGGATATAGTTTCACCGCTTCCGCCAAATCTTCTTCCAAGTGATCACCAATACCTTTTATCAAGGCATACTGAAGACGTTTCTCTACCATCGGTTCCTCACGCCACACATCCTGCTTTACGGCTTCTGTTCCGGTCGCCGTATTTTTCAATGCCTCAGCAGTTTCTATCAAACGTTCGGCAGCATCGGGCCTACGGTTTAAGACTACATCCTCTATCCGTTCCAGCACATCAGCAGGAATATCTGTATAAAGCACCGAAGTAGCAGGATTTACAATACCCATATCCATACCTTGACGAATAGCATGATAAAGGAATACGGCATGCATTGCCTCACGGATATAATTATTTCCACGGAAAGAGAACGACAGATTGCTCACACCACCACTGATATGTGCTCCGGGTAAATTCTTCTTTATCCATCCGGTGGCATTGATAAAGTCTACCGCATAATTATTATGCTCTTCAATACCAGTAGCCACAGCCAGTACATTGGGATCGAAAATGATATCATGAGGATTAAAGCCTACCTGCTCCGTCAATATTTTATAAGCACGGGCACATACTTCAATTTTACGTTCAAAAGTATCTGCCTGTCCTTTCTCATCAAAAGCCATCACCACAGTGGCAGCTCCCAATTTCTTTATCAGACGGGCATGTTCTATAAATTTCTCCTCCCCCTCCTTCAAAGAAATAGAATTGACAATAGATTTTCCTTGCAGACATTTCAGTCCGGCCTCAATGACTTCCCACTTGGAAGAGTCAATCATGATGGGTACACGGGCTATATCAGGCTCGGACATGACCAGATTCAAGAAAGTAGTCATCTCCTCCCGGGCATCCAGCAAACCGTCATCCATATTCACATCAATCACCAAAGCACCGTCTTCCACCTGCTTGCGGGCGATACTTAGCGCTTCCTCATATTTCTTTTCATTGATTAAACGGAGAAATTTACGGGATCCGGCCACATTGCAACGCTCACCTACATTAATAAAATTCATTTCGGGAGTCTGCTCCAACAGTTCCAACCCGGAAAGCCACAGCCTCTCAGGAGTGGTGGCAGGGATATGAGGAGGCACCCAGGCAGAACCGGAAACAATCAATTCCTGATATTTTGCAATATATTCCTCCGTTGTACCACAACAACCACCGATAATGTTCACTAATCCTTCATCGATATATTCCTTCACTTCTGAAGCCATTTCCTCTGGAGTCTGGTCATACTGTCCCAAACTGTTGGGAAGTCCGGCATTGGGATAAGCACTTATATAATAAGGTGCGCGTGCGGCCAGCCCTTCCAAAAAAGGTTTCAATTGTTTCGCTCCGAATGAGCAGTTCAGACCGATAGAAAAAATAGGCGCGTGCTGTACGGATGCCAAAAAAGCATCCAATGTTTGCCCCGAAAGAGTACGTCCTGCAATATCCGAAACAGTAACAGAAAGCATAAGAGGAACCTCGCGCCCTGTCTTCTTCATTGCCGTTTCCGCAGCATAAATGGCCGCTTTGGCATTCAGGGAGTCGAAAATGGTTTCTATCAGAAGCGCATCCACCCCTCCTTCCAGCAGGGCCTCCATTTGTTCCTGATAGGCGGTGGCCAGTTCATCGTATGTCAAAGCACGCAAGGCCGGATTATTGACATCCGGACTCATGGAACAAGTCTTGTTAGTAGGACCTACCGAACCTGCTACAAATCTAGGTTTACGAGGGGTCTTCGCGGTATATTCATCGGCCAGTTCGCGAGCAAGTCTGGCAGCGGCCAGATTAATCTCACGACACAAATCCTGCATATGATAGTCTGCCATCGAAATCCGTTGGGCATTGAACGTATTTGTTTCAATAATATCAGCTCCCGCTTCTAGGTATTTGCGGTGAATGTCCTTTATCACATCCGGACGGGTAAGGCAAAGCAAATCATTATTACCTTTCATTTGTCCGGGTATCCCGGCAAAACGCTCTCCGCGAAAATCCTGTTCGGACAGGTTGTACCGTTGTATCATGGTTCCCATCGCACCGTCAAGGATGAGGACCCGCTCGTTGATTATTTGTTTTAATGTAGCCATAGGTCTATTTTTTAGGCACGAATTACACGGACAACACGGATTTCCTCTGTGGTTGCTACAACCGGGAACCGTGAAATTCATGTAATCCGTGCCTAATTATTATAAAATATTTATCTTTTAAACATACGGTCCATTTCGCGACGGTCGTCTTTTTCTTTCAACGACTCGCGCTTATCATATTGTTTTTTACCTTTTGCCAATGCGACAACCAACTTTGCCAGTCCTTTTTCATTAATAAACAGACGGACAGGAACAATCGTAAAACCGGGATTCTTTCCGGCTTCTTCCAATTTTCGCAGTTCTTTCTTGCTCAACAATAATTTGCGTTCTCGACGGGCGGAGTGGTTATTATATGAACCATAGAAGTACTCGGCAATGTGCATATTCTTCACCCACAACTCGCCTTGCACAAAATAACAATAGGTATCTACCAAGCTGGCTTTGCCCAAACGGATGGATTTTATCTCAGTTCCCGTGAGCACGATACCTGCCGTGTACGTATCGATAAATTCATAATCGAACGATGCACGCTTATTCTTTATATTAACAGGAGTCGGTTTCATTAATTCAAAATAACAGATAACTCATTAAACACAGCGGCAATCAATGCCGGACAAACAATTATAATAACTGAAGCAATCAAGGTGTATCGTGTCAGTTTCTCTTCATTTACCTTCATCAGGGTACGTGCACCTTCGAACACCACAAATACGGTGTAAAATTGCAATATCCAATGAAGGATGGAAATAGAAAACAACCCGCTGACAATATCGAGCACAAAAGTCACTACCATAGAATAACCTACAAACTGCTGATTTAGTTCATACTGGTCTTCACGCCCTAAAAGTTTCTTGCCCAATTGGTCTATGGCGTATGCCGCCAAAAAATATCCTCCAAACAAGGATACAAATATAGCACAACATCGTGTCATCGCTATTTGGAAAGCAGCGACTCCTTCCGTATTTCCTATGAATGTACCTATAAAAACGGATAAACCACATAAGCCTATCATGGGATAAACAAATGCTCCCAACACTTTACGCCTATCCTCTTCTCTGCTAATTTCCTCCCACACTTTTGCCGGAGACGAAATCAACGCTATTACTCGCTTAAATAAATCTTTGTAGTTCAATGCCTAATCTATTTACCTCTGTTCAACTTCAATGAAATGCAAAGGTAATTAATTCACTGGAATAAACGAATAAAAAACGCATACTTCTCTTGGGGGAATACAAAAAATAAGAGTACTTTTATTATAAATTTAGAAGAAGGACAAATATAACTAAGGCAAAATGACAAAAGAAAAACTTTGAAAGCTTTAGAATATAAAAAAACTAAATGTTAATTTAAAAGAAGGATGTCTGGGAATTTTCTCTCCATAGGGAATGCATAGCTTTATAATCAGGTTCATCCTTAAAAGATCTTATCCATACCTCTAAACCTTTCTTGCCGTATGGTTAAGGGTTTTCTTCCTGCCTGTTTTATCTCCGCAAGCCTTTGGAGTTAACTCCATAGTCTTGGGAGATAACTCCA
>ENA-OQJE01000165-OQJE01000165.1-human-gut-metagenome-genome-assembly--contig:-NODE-165-length-14484-cov-2.920039_pt1 | contig 14484 bp, 13 predicted proteins | sample MGYA00242594_ERZ504760 | MGnify/ENA primary metagenome ERZ504760 (study PRJEB26092, sample SAMD00036358) | human gut metagenome | host: Homo sapiens | study: EMG produced TPA metagenomics assembly of...
ATTATCACCTACATGATATTCAGGGAGAGTTAAGCTTTCTACGTCTTCATCTGCTAAACGTTATTTCATCATTTAAAGGCAGACCGCATAATTGGCATAGTACCATTTTAGATAGGCTTAATCCGTTGTCTACTTGTGTGAGCTTCATTTCGGCTTCATTCACTTTTACTTTTACACTTAGTCCGTCGGCTTTGGTGGCGACACCTTCGGTTATCATTTTATCTACATCACTGTCCAGTTGGCTGACCAGTTGCAGATAGCTTTGGGCTAGTTTTTTCTTGTTTATCAGTGAGATGACTTGCCAGTAAGCTTGGTCTGTATTCAAAATGATATCCTGCATACCGGTGGCGTGCTGTGATTCGGCCAGCTGTTCTGCGTATTGGGTGATTTTATTGTAGGCAACAATTTTTCCTCCCATGAAGATGGGTTGGGTAAGGGTTACAGCTCCTGCATACATATTGCGTGTGTCGGTGCGCAGCGCATCTACCAAACCTTGTCCGACCTTGTTCAGTGCATTTCCAATACCTGGGATGAGGGGGAGCAAGTGGTTGCAGTATTTGTGCGAGTTCGGGATTGAAGCTGCCAGTGTGAACGTTTACTCCGTATGAGCCTTGGGCGGTAGTCCCTATCTGACTGATAACTCCCTTTTGTTCGTCACTTAATAAAGAGATTTCTTTCTGAGTGCGCATATACGTTCCTATAGCTGCAATCTTAGGAAGATAATTGGTAAAAGCCGCTTTCTTTTCATAATGTGCAGCTGTAATCTTTTCAGCTGAAATGCGCAACTCTTTATTGTTGGATAATGCTAAAGCACGACAACTATCTAAGGTCCGAGTGTGCTTTGGGCTGAAATACTATCTAAAACACCGATAAATAGGATAAAAGCTGCAATCTTTTTCATTATAGTGTTCTTGTTTTGTTGTTTTTAAGTTGTTTATGCAACAAAAATAAGACAAATCTTTAAGAAAGCCATATTCTAGATGTTATTTTAAAATATTTTTATAATTCTGCAATCTGTATGTTCACTGCTTTTGTTTGTGTGGAGAAAAAACAGCCGGTTCGTTTTCAACCGGCTGATTTTTTAATTAAATATATTTGGGGGGAGAATGTTCCTTGTTATTTCATGCTGAAAGCTTGTTGTCCTATCATGGTTCCATCAGCGAAGATATAAACATGATAAGTTCCGGCAGGCAAATATTCTTCTACATCCCAATATACGGTTACATTTTGTTCTTCTCCGGTGTATTCTATGTATTTCTTGATGGAATAAACCAAACTACGGTTTTCGTATGGGAATGTGTTTGAAGGGTTTTTGGTTAGTATGTCATTGTCCGGTTTGGCAATACGTATATATAAAGTACGTTCACCTGTTTTGGCAGTAATATTCTTGACAATGGTGAACGAGATAGCTATCTTTTTTACATCTTTTACCTTCTTGGCTGTTTTACCGCGTTTGTTTCTAGGCTCTACACTAATTGCTGTGGCATCCAATTGAGCTGCCAAGGTGACCTTTTCATTCAGATTTTTTTTCTCTTGAGATAAATTATTGATTTGGCGGGTTGCCTGCGTATATTTTTGTTTCACTTCTTGATTTTCTTCAGCTAGTGCTTGGTTGAGTTTGTTCAGTGAATCTATTTGGATAACATAGGTGCGTAGTACGGCACGCACTGTTTTCAGTTCTTTCTTCAAACGCATGATTTCAGCTGCGTTACTGGTCTTTACTTGTCGTAATTCTTCTAGCAGCCGCTGTGTTTTCAGCTTCTCACTCTCCAGCTTTTCGCGCAAGGAATCATTGTTTATCTGTATCTGAAGTTCATCATATTGGGTGGCGAAAGTTGTATATTCGTTTTCCATTTCCAGTTTTTCCACAGCGAAGAGTTCGCTCATTTCTTTATTTTCTTTTGCTTGATGAAAAGCATAAAAAGAAACTCCGCCGATAATCACAACCAGCAGAATAATGACAATAATCAGTTTTTTGCTCTTATCCATAGTGTTACATTGAATTTTGGACAAAAGTACAATAATTTATGTAGACTGCTCGAAAAATATTATGGAAATTTTTCTTTAATTCGGAATATCATTGTAACTTTGCGGTGCTTTTAAGAAGGCGATTTTATTATCAACTTTAAACAAAATATAGAGATTATGTCAAAAGTAACCGTAGTAGGCGCAGGTAACGTAGGTGCTACATGTGCAAATGTACTTGCTTTTAATGAAGTAGCAGACGAAGTAGTAATGCTGGACGTTAAAGAAGGCGTTTCAGAAGGTAAAGCAATGGATATGATGCAGACAGCTCAATTGCTGGGTTTCGACACTACATTGGTAGGCTGCACTAACGACTATGCTCAAACCGCTAACTCTGACGTTGTTGTGATTACTTCAGGTATTCCTCGTAAACCGGGTATGACTCGTGAAGAGCTGATTGGTGTGAACGCTGGTATCGTTAAATCGGTAGCAGAAAACCTGTTGAAATATTCTCCTAACGCTATCATCGTTGTTATCTCTAACCCGATGGATACAATGACTTATTTGGCATTGAAAGCTTTGGGCTTGCCGAAAAACCGTGTGATCGGTATGGGTGGTGCTTTGGATAGCTCTCGTTTCAAATATTTCTTGTCTCAAGCTTTGGGTTGCAACGCTAATGAAGTGGAAGGTATGGTTATCGGTGGTCACGGTGATACTACTATGATTCCTTTGACTCGTTTTGCTACTTACAAAGGTATGCCTGTTTCTAACTTCTTGTCTGAAGAAAAATTGCAGGAAGTTGCTTCTGCTACTATGGTAGGCGGTGCTACTTTGACTAAGTTGTTGGGTACTTCTGCATGGTATGCTCCGGGTGCAGCTGGTGCATTTGTTGTTGAATCTATTATCCACAACCAAGGTAAGATGGTTCCTTGTTCAGTTTATTTGGAAGGTGAATATGGGGAATCAGATATTTGCTGTGGTGTGCCTGTAATCTTGGGTAAGAACGGTATTGAAAAGATCGTTGAATTGCCTTTGAACGAAGAAGAAAAAGCTAAATTTGCTGCAAGTGCTGCTGCTGTTCGCAAGACTAATGCTGCTTTGCATGAAGTAGGTGCTCTTTAATAAGAACAGACTATAATTTTATATGAAAGCCGTTTTTTCTGTGAAATGAGAAAGCGGCTTTTAATTTGTATAGAATCTTTGAAAAAGTAAGTGAACTTCGTGAGCAAAGTAAGTGGGCTTAAATGGCAAAGCAAGTGGACTTACTTGTCTCGCGAAGTTCACTTACTTTTTTGTGTTTCTGAAATGAAAACGGCAGGAAGATTTTCTCCTCCATCAGTCCATCGGGTAAAGAGGTAACCGGGATAAAGGGTAGGAGCGGTTTCATTTATCCATTGGTTGAGAAGCTGGTAGATAGGAATGTTTTCCTTATTCATAAAAGTACCTGTGTATTGGGCATTTTTAGACAACTGATTCCCATTGTCATTTTTTCCGATAAAGATTATTTTTGCATTATCATAGTAGTTGTGGATGAAGAAAGAGTTGGCAGCTATACCTGCAAATAATCCTTTGGTCGTAATTAGATCTATGTTATAGACATAACAATTTTCAATGTGCGCTCCATCCAAAGCCTTTCCGCATATTCCACCATTGTAACTTTCTCTGTTCTTTATTATGTTGTTGGCAGAGTAGCAGTTTGTTATCAAACCTTGAGTTTGGATGGAACCTGCTATTCCGCCGGCTGGTTCTGCTTTTATTTTTGAATCTGCGTCATAAACGATTTGGGTGTTGGTAACATAGCAATTGGTGATTTCCCCTGTTGAAGTTCCTGCTATGCCTCCTGTATTGGCTGATTGGTTCGTTTTGGTTGGATTGGCTGTAATTTGGCACTCTTTAACGAAACAATTTAGTATTTTGCCTTTATTGCGTCCGACTAAAATACTTGTACCTTCTGCTGTGCTCTTGCTTTTTGGATGTGATAGATACTTTGCTGGATTCGATATGAAGATTTTTAACTATGCCGGTGATATTGACAGCTCCGAATACACCTGTGGTGCCATTGCTGGAATTGATAGGTATATTGTAAAGGGTGTGATTTTGTCCGTCAAAGATTTGGGAAAAGTAATAGTTTGTTTGGGCATATCCTATTTGCTTTAACTCAGTACAATCCACATCTTTAAAATCAATGTCATTCAATAAATAATAAATGGTTATTCCATTCATCGTTTCTCCGAAATCGTCCAATGTTTTTCCTTTGTATTGGGTAAATGTATTGCTATTAATAAGTTGGCTGAACGCAATCCAATCTTCGGCAGTAATAATTCCCGGAGTTTTTTCAGATGTCTTTAAGTGATAAGTATATTCTTTGTTACCAGTAAAAGACTTTGTTTCTAGTTGTGTTGTATATTTCTTTCCATTCGTCACCATATTTATGGCGATGACCATGTTTTTGACAGGAGGGACTATAAACGAATAATTTCCGGAAGGAGAAACTTGGGCAATAGTAGTCGTATATGTTTCATTATCCGCTGGAACTATTTCAGCGGATTTTGGGATAATAGAGGAAACAGCAGGACATGTTATTTCTATTTTCTGAAGATTGGTCTGTAAATCTCTGTCCAAATACAGTGTCAGAAGAGAAAATAAATGTTTGAACTGTAAATGGATGGAATTTCCGGCTGGAAATTCATCCTTGACATACAGTATGTCTTCCAACGAATTGTTTTTATAAAGATTTTCTTGGATATAGTCCAAATCAGGATAGACAGGATATAGCGCCGTAATATTTGTTTTTCCTGTTATGTCACTCCAGCTAAATTCATTTTCTGCTTTCCATTGGTTGTCCATATAAGTCAGAATTCTGTTGTCTATTTGAAGACTGCCGGAAGCATTCAGCAGGATTTGATTGCCGGAGTTAAAAGTGGAAACAGGGGAGCTTTCTGTGAAAGCTGCTTTGTATGTATTGCCTGTGAGTACTACCTCGATATCGGCCCCTGTATAAACAAGATTGTCGGTGCAGCTTTGCAAAGCTAGGACCGACAATCCTATTATTAATGAGTTATATTTCAACTGAATAATGTATTAATGAAAATTGCTTTATGGTTCAGGTATTGTGAATTCCCTGTCAGCAAAGAGTTCCATTAAGCCGGATATCTGTTTGAGTCGTAAAAGTTCGTCGGCATCCATACCAATATTCTTTTTTATCCATTCGTCACTCATTCCGGCTTTGGTCAGTTCTGCCACGATATCTACCATCAATTCAATGCTGTGAGTGCCGCGGGCGCGGTTGTGGCGGATAGTGCTTGCCATTCTGTTTGAAAGGTCTTTTTCTATAACGACCACGGGAAGTAAACCTTTTTCTCGTTCGAACACACGTTTTGAAGTTTTAAGCACACAATAACGATGATACCCGTCTACCAGTTCATATATATCTTCATCGGGAATATAATAACATACACAAGGCATAGTATAGCCATCTTCCCAAATGCTTAATTCCAGCAACTTCATTTCAGGAGCAGCTACGTGGTTTGGATTATAACTGTTGGCACGTACCTTTTCCACCGGTACTCTGTGCACGTGATACACAGGACTTTCGAATTCTTCTTTCATCTGATAATGTTTTTATATTTCTGCATCACTCTGTCTCTTCTTAACTTTTCTTTTTTAGTTAGGGCAAATCCCATATATTTACATACATGGTCATTTTTCAGAATGCAAATACACATACGTTTATAAGTGGGGATTTCTTTGAACTCTGCGATGTCTATATCGTCTAGATAATCCATTTGAACAGGAAGTTTGTCTGTCTTGTAGTTTGTTTTCTTTTGTACGTAGAATTTTATGCCCAAATCAGTTAGCTTGCGTATAGTTGATAAATCTAGGCATCCTCCCTTGTATTTCCAGAATTCCCGGCTTACTCTTAGTTTTTCCAAATAAGACTGTTTGGTTTCTTCGGGTAACGTATCTAACAGGAAGTACATATACTCTTTCCATGTGTAGCCTTCTGGTAATTTGATGTTTTGCCATCCCATGGCACGGGTTCCACCATAGATTCCGGTAAAGTTTACTCCGTTTACTCGGCCTAACATTCTCCCCCAAGTATTGGGATCGATGGCTTTGTACAATTTCAAGGTTTCCTGTGCTGTGCTGAGGAACGGACTGGCTACACGTTGTCTGTCCAAAGGTACTCCGGCTTTATAATAAAGCTCGTACATTTGGTTGAATGGCCATTTGAAACGGGCGTATGCTGTCCATATATCTTCGGTAGTCCAGTCATAGATAGGGTAGGCATTGTATAAATCGTATCCTAGTCTGCGGGTCCACATCAGGTTGTGATAGCTGTTCAGACGATTGTTACCGTGAATAGTTCTCCATCGGTCTAGGCTCTCTTGAGTTCGGATGCCAACCAGGCAGCAAGTGCGTACTGCATCATGCTTTTTATGGTACCACGAGGCGAATGAAGTTTGGAAGGTGTAGTCCCACATTTCCTCATTGTAGAATGGGAAATCTTCTTTCTTATAACAGTTTTTAGGCATAGGCCTTACCCAGTGGGCGTGCATGCTTTCGTCCCAAGGGCGCCAATAAGTTTGGAACATAGAAGCACAAGTCACTACTTTGAAAGGGACACAGACATGGTAGATTTCCAATATATCCTGATTTTCTCTGAACGTTTGTTCCACATACTCTGTGGTCATTTGATACTGTGCTTCATAGTCCATGTGGTATACTCCGATTTTCCTGTCCAGATTATGCTCTCTGATATATTGGATACATAAATTGAGCAAGACACCACTATCTTTTCCTCCAGAAAAAGAAACATAGATATTATCAAATTCGTTGAATAAGAATTTGAGCCTCTTTTGAACGAGTTGATAAACATTTTCCCCTTTAGTTCTTTTATTATTCATTTTTGTTCGTGTTGTAAATCATTTTAATATAATTAGTCCAGCGGTGTTCGGTTTGAAAACCACAGTTGGAAAAAATTGCTTCGTGTTTGGTTTGAACAATTGCATACAAATTGTTTTTAGGCTTTACTGCTTCCAACAATCCAGCTAACACTTCCTGATCATCGTTATGGACATAGTAGTTGTTAATAACATAACCGCCACTTTTCTGCTCTACAGGGACAAAACCGGTTACGTCACTATCTTCGACAGCAATGTACCATTGAAAACGTTCGGTCGTTTTAAAGGGATAATTGTTATTTGCCCTCAGGACTTTAGGATTCATAGCCAATGGTCCAATTAAATTAAATAATTGAGGTTCAAGGCCATCTAGTTGTAATATTTCCATAACTTAAATTTTACATACGTTTACTTGAAGCTACAAATGTATAAAAAAGATTGGATATACCATAAAAAAACGCTGCCATACCTTCACAGGCGGGCAGCGCAAGCTACAATACAAAATACAAATACAACTAAACGAGATATTTTTATGCTAATAGAATGCTTTTAAACAATTCCTTGGGCCATCATGGCATGAGCTACTTTCATAAAGCCTGCAATATTTGCTCCTTTTACATAGTTGATATATCCATCAGGTTCAGTACCATATTTCACACATTGTTCATGAATACCATACATAATTTGATGTAACTTATCATCTACTTCTTGTGCACTCCAACTCATATGCATCGCATTTTGACTCATTTCCAAACCTGAGGTAGCTACACCTCCGGCATTTACGGCTTTACCTGGTGCATACATTAGTTTGTTTTCAATAAACGCATCAATTGCTTCCGGAGTACAACCCATATTAGAAATTTCTCCAATGCAAAGAACGGAATTTTTTATTAAATTACAAGCATCTTCGCCGTTTAATTCGTTTTGAGTTGCACACGGAAGTGCAATATCTACTTTAACTTCCCACGGACGACGTCCGGCAACGAATGTTGAGTTTGGATATTTCTCTGCGTATGGAGCTACGATATCATTGCCTGACGCACGTAATTCCAACATATAATCAATTTTATCGCCACTTACACCGTCCGGATCATAAATATAGCCGTCGGGTCCGGAGATCGTGACTACTTTTGCGCCTAATTCAGTTGCTTTAGTCACGGCACCCCAAGCTACATTACCGAAACCGGAAACAGCTACCGTTTTACCTTTAATATCAATTCCTTTTGCTTTCAGCATTTGGTTTACGAAGTAAAGACCACCAAAACCGGTTGCTTCAGGCCGAATTAACGAACCGCCAAATTCCAAGCCTTTACCAGTGAAGGTACCTGTAAATTCACGGGTTAACTTTTTATACATACCGAACATATATCCTACTTCACGGCCACCTACACCGATGTCACCGGCAGGAACATCCATATCAGGACCTACGTGGCGCCACAATTCAAGCATGAATGCTTGGCAGAAACGCATGATCTCAGCATCGCTCTTACCACGTGGTGAGAAATCGGAGCCACCTTTACCACCGCCCATAGGCAATGTGGTCAGTGCATTTTTGAATGTTTGCTCAAATCCTAAGAATTTCAGAATGGAGAGGTTTACAGAAGCATGGAAACGGATACCGCCTTTGTACGGGCCGATCGCATTATTGAATTGAACGCGGTAACCTAAGTTTACCTGTACTTTTCCTTTATCATCTACCCAAGGCACCTTAAATGTAAAGATACGGTCGGGTTCCACCAATCTCTCAATCAAGGACGCTTTCTCAAATTCCGGATGTTGATTGTATATATCCTCAATAGAAAGCAGGACTTCTTTTACAGCCTGCAAGTACTCTGATTCACCAGGGTGTTTTGCCTCCAGGGAGGTCATGATTTGATTAATATCCATAATTATTATGCATTTAAGGTTTTGACAAAATGAAAATCATTTCTGATGCAAAGGTATGTTTTTTGGTGAATTGGCAAAATATTTTGGGCTAAATTTTAGTTTGGTGGTGATAAAAAGTTAATCGTTGTGGTAAGACCACTCTACCCAAAAGTTCTTTTTTATTGCGAATAAGTTGCATAAAACAATATTATTGACGTATTTTGCTATTACATTATCCATGTAAATCGAATAACCATGCTCAGCAAGTTAAAATTAAATCAGTTGTATTTCAAGGATACCTCGTTTGTAAACCTCATGACCAAACGGATTTTTAATGTTCTTTTGGTAGCAAATCCGTATGATGCTTTTATGTTGGAGGATGACGGGCGTATAGATGAGAAGATATTTAATGAATATATGAACCTCAGTCTTCGCTATCCGCCGCGTTTTACACAAGTTTCTACTGAGGAGGCTGCCTGGAAGCAATTGGAGAATACTACATTTGATTTGGTGATTTGTATGCCCGGATCTGATAACAGTGATACATTTGAGATTGCACGCAGCATAAAAGAACAATACCCTCATATTCCGCTGGTGGTACTGACCCCGTTCTCGCATGGTATTACGGCACGTATGGAGCATGAGGATCTGAGCATTTTTGAATATGTGTTCTGCTGGTTGGGGAATACGGACCTGTTAGTATCTATCATCAAGCTGATAGAAGATAAGATGAATTTGGAACATGATATTAAAGAGGTGGGAGTGCAGATGATTTTATTGGTGGAAGATTCCATCCGGTTCTATTCTTCCGTGTTGCCTAACTTATATAAATTTGTGTTGAAGCAAAGTCAGGAATTTGCCACAGAGGCTTTGAATGCTCACCAGCGTACATTGCGTATGCGGGGACGTCCCAAAATTGTATTGGCACGTACTTACGAGGAGGCGATGGATTTATATAATAAATATCAAAATAATGTATTAGGTGTGATTACGGATGCACGTTACCCGCGTGGTGGTGTGGTGGATCCAATGGCAGGTATTAAATTGCTGGCGGAGATACGTTCCAGGGATCCGTTTGTTCCTCTTATTTTACAGTCGGCCGAGGTAGACAACAAGGTGTATGCTTCCCGGTATGGTGCTAGCTTTGTGGATAAGAATTCCAAGAAGATGAATATAGACTTGCGTGAAATTGTGTCTGATGATTTTGGTTTCGGGGATTTCATTTTCCGTAATCCCGATACATTGGAAGAAGTGGCCCGTGTTCATAATTTGAAGGAATTACAGAATGTTATTTTTGCTATTCCTAAAGAATCTCTTCTTTACCATATCAGTCGTAATCACGTATCCCGCTGGCTGTATTCTCGTGCCATGTTTCCACCTGCCGAGTTTTTAAAGCAGATAACTTGGGATTCTTTGCAGGATATTGATGCTCATCGCCGTATAATCTTTGAGGCTATTGTGAAGTACCGTAAGATGAAGAATCAAGGTGTGGTGGCTGTGTTCCAACGTGATCGTTTTGACCGTTATTCTAATTTTGCCCGTATCGGTGAGGGGTCATTGGGGGGGAAAGACGTGGTTTGGCTTTTATAGACAATATGGTAAAGCGTCACGTGGAATTTGATGAGTTTGAAAATGCGACGGTAGTCATTCCTAAAACGGTGGTGCTTTGTACAGATATCTTTGATGAATTCATGGATACCAACAGCCTATATCAAGTAGCATTGAGTGATGCGGATGATGACACGATATTGAAGGCTTTTCTTCGTGCCAAGTTGCCCGACCGTCTGGTGGAAGATTTCTTTGCTTTCTTTGATGTGGTGAAATCGCCTATAGCCATCCGTTCCTCTAGCTTGCTTGAAGATTCTCATTATCAGCCTTTTTGCTGGAATATATTCTACTTATATGATTCCTTATTTAGATGATAAATATGAGATGCTCCGTATGTTGAGCGATGCCATAAAAGGGGTGTATGCTTCTGTTTTCTTCAGAGACAGCAAGGCGTATATGCAGGCAACCAGCAATGTGATAGACCAGGAGAAGATGGCTGTTATTTTGCAACAGGTGGTCGGTACACAGTATGGTGACCGTTTTTATCCTTCTATTTCGGGGGTGGCACGTTCGCTCAACTACTACCCCATAGGAGATGAAAAAGCCGAAGAGGGAACTGTGAGTCTTGCTTTGGGGCTGGGTAAATATATTGTAGACGGAGGGCTGACTCTGAGGGTGTGTCCTTATCATCCTAACCAAGTGTTGCAGACTAGTGAGATGGAAATTGCTCTTCGTGAGACGCAGACTCAGTTTTATGCGCTTGATTTGAAGAATACGGGGCATAACTTTTCTTTGGATGACGGTTTTAATTTGTTGAAGCTTCCGGTGAAAGAAGCTGATAATGATGGAGCCTTAACTTTCATTGCTTCCACGTATGATCCGTATGATATGATTATCCGTGACGGAATTTATCCGGGAGGCCGGAAGGTGATAACATTTGCCAATGTGTTGCAACATGATGTATTTCCTTTGCCTCGTATTTTGCAATTGGTACAGGAATACGGGCAAAGTGAGATGAGGCGTCCTGTTGAGATAGAGTTTGCTGTGACATTGAACCAGCAAAAGAAGAATGGTACTTTCTATTTATTGCAGATTCGTCCGATGGTCGATGTGAAAGCCAATCTTGAGGAGGATTTGAACCTTATTAAGGATAAGGATGTTCTTTTAAAGAGTAATAATTCACTGGGGCATGGCATTATGGAGGACATTCAGGATGTGATTTATGTGAAAACAGATGGTTATACTGCTTCCAATAATCCGACCATTGCTTATGAAATAGAAAAGATGAACCGTAAATTCTTGGATGAAGGGAAACATTATATATTGGTAGGTCCGGGACGCTGGGGAAGCAGCGATTCGTGGCTGGGCATTCCTGTGAAATGGCCCCATATTTCGGCCGCACGTGTCATTGTGGAGGCGGGGCTGACTAATTATCGTGTGGATCCTAGTCAGGGAACTCACTTCTTTCAGAATCTGACTTCCTTCGGAGTCGGTTATTTCACAATCAATGCCTATATGAAGGATGGTATCTATAACCAAGAGGTACTGGATACCCGGCCGGCTATTGAAGAAACCAGGTTCATTCGTCATGTACGGTTTGATAAACCATTGATAGTGAAGATGGATGGAAAGAAGAAGCTGGGGGTAGTGATGTTGCCGGAATAATGTTCTAAATTACGTAAAATGTGTCCTAATTTTCGATAAAAATAGTTATACGCTTAACTTTTTATTATATTTGCACGATTTTTCGAGTATAAATTAAATTAACTAAACAATGAAAAAGAATTTGTTTTATTACCTGTTTGCAATGATCTGCTCAGTGGCATTGTTCGCATCTTGTAGCGATGATGACGATGAGGTAACAGGATTGACTATTGATCAGGTGGTGGGTACTTTCACTGGCCAATTGGAAGTGTTGAATCAATCAATTCCTGGCACTTCTATCTTTGTAACTAAGGTAGATGCCAATACAGTGAAAGTGGAATTGAAAGATTTTAAATTCAGTGGATTGACAATTGGTGACATTAGTGCAGAGTGCAAAGTTGCTTTGGATAGAGAAGGGGATGATTTTGACCTGAATGGACAGGCTACTTTGACTGTGGCAGCTTTGGGGAACATTGAATTGCCTATTTCTATTACAGGTGAGGTGGATGCCAAAGAACTGGATATTGATATCAATATCACCAATGTACCGGCACTTAACACGTTGAAAGTGGAATTTGAAGGAACTAAATAATCGGGTTAAGGAGAAATAAAAAAGGTAGGAGCTTGCAAGGAAAGGTTTCTGCCTTTTGTTTGTTGATGACAAATACTATTTAAAGAATAATTAGACAATGAAAAAAAATTTATTTATTACCTGTTTACAGTGATTTGTTCGGTGACATTGTTTGCATCGTGTAGTGATGATGATGAAAAAGTGGTAAATCCTGTGCCTCAGACAACTTTTACTGGTGAAAACGGTTTGCAACTTACATATAATGGTGCGCCGATGCTGGGTAAGAAAGTTACTTTTACTCCCGATGCAACCAATGCTCAGAAGGCAACTCTACGTTTGGAAGGGGAATTTGACTTAAATGGCATCTTGGGGAAAGCAAAGAGTGCTGCAGCTCGTGAAGAGGTATCGATGCCTACTGCTCCCGGTGTGTTACCAGGAAGTCCGGTGGTTACCTTGCCGGTTGATTTGACTATCAATGGTGATCAATGTTCTTTTGCCGGTACATCAGAAACAGATTATTGTACTTTCTCTTATAAAGGTGAGGTTTCAGCCGGAGCTATGGAGCTGGCTTTGAGTGAAGTGAAATTGAAGAATGCGAAACTGGCTGGAATGACTTGGAAGTTGAAACCGTATAACCAGGAAGTAGAAGAGCAGGATCCTGTTCGTCTGGTATGGGAGTCAGAAAAAGGAATTCCTCTTTTCGGTTCTTTTGAAATACCGGTTGAGTCGGTTTTGAAAATCGCATTACGCATGCCGCTGATTGCTGTTGGAGCAGAAAATAAAGTTTCCGCTACTGATATGTTGGGAACAGTTTTGCAGGATGTCACTTTCATGGAAGACGGTAACATCGTGGCTACTTATAAAGATGCTGCTAATGGTGGTACAGAATGGACGAAGTCTCCTGTAAACTTGGCTCAATACGTAGTAGAGAATGACAATCAGATAAAGGTGTTTCTGAATCCTGCTGCTATCATCGCTGCTGTCAATAATGCAGGGAGAGCTGTTGATATTCAGATAGTTATCCAGCAGGCCATTCAAATGTTGTATCCTATGTTAGTGAATGGTGTACCTGTAGCTTTTGAACAAACAGAGGATGCTTTAAGTGTATATCTGAATACAGAATTACTGTTGCCTTTGTTGAAAACACTGGTTGTTCCTTTGCTGTCAGACGAAGAAGTGGTTGCTATGCTGGTGGAATTGATGAAAAAAGACCCTGATTTCGGTGATATGGCTGGTTTAGCTGAGCCAATGTTGAAAGCTTTTCCTGAGATCATAGAATCTACTACTAAAGTGGAGATTGGTTTGAACTTTGTTAAGTAAAGAAGAAAAGCTGAAATTATTTGTATAGTAGTAAGGCGAAGAGAGCTACCTCTCTTCGCCTTTTTTCATAGTTATTTTTATTTTTGTATTTCACCTTCGATTACCTGAGCAAAGTTTTTTTTATTTTCTACTACAACTAGGATCACCTGTAAAAATATGAGAACTGTAATGGACACACTGTTTTTCTCATATCAGAAAATGGATTTTTGTACGTATATCTGTATAGAATTATATAGACGTATGTGAAATCTTATATGTCTCAAATAAAATTCTACATCAAAGATAAGGACGTTTTTTAAAAAGATCAAGAGCTTTTAAAAAAAGACAAAGAGCTTTTTTAAAAACGTCTTGATCTTTTTTACTACTACTGGGACTTTGTAAGCTATCATTCTGTGGAAGTACAAAGTCTTTATGCGTATTATTGCGAGGAAAAATCCTGAAAATATCTACTTTGTATCAAGTCGAAACAACTTATAAAAAAGAATATATAGCTGAAAACAAGTAGATTACGAGAATATCTGTTTCGGAACGTAATGAGGGCATGAGAGTATAAGTGAGAGCATATATTATTACTACTTATGTATAAGTCATTTATAATTAACCTATTATACATGCAGTGAGAGCATGAGGGTATAAACGTCCCCAACTTTCTAGAGAAAAAAACTG
>ENA-OQJE01000168-OQJE01000168.1-human-gut-metagenome-genome-assembly--contig:-NODE-168-length-14272-cov-2.861152_pt1 | contig 14272 bp, 9 predicted proteins | sample MGYA00242594_ERZ504760 | MGnify/ENA primary metagenome ERZ504760 (study PRJEB26092, sample SAMD00036358) | human gut metagenome | host: Homo sapiens | study: EMG produced TPA metagenomics assembly of...
TCTGTACCAATACAGAAGGCAACCGGGGACTAAGTGGACTGAAACAATATAACTATGATACCATTTCTATTGACAATCGTTTCGTAGAAGCTATGACCACCTATATTCCATTGGAAAAGGACTATGTCATTTCCGGTACCAACCGTATTCCGGCACGTTGCCTCGTTACCGACAGTGTCTTTTTTCAGTTATTTCATTATCCTATAGTGCAAGGAAAGCTATCTCTCACAACACCTCAGTCGGCATTATTAACGGAAAAATACGCCCGCAAGATTTTCGGTAATGAAAATCCTATAGGTAAAATACTACGTTATAGTAATGGCAAAGACATTACCATAGAAGGCATTGTAGGAGAACCTGAGTGTAAAACTACAATTAACTTTGATATCATCCTCTCTTCTAAATTATCCCAACATTGGGAAAGGATGAATACGGAGCTCTATCGTTTCCTACCCGGTACAGATATAAATGCCATAAATAAGACAGGTAGTGTTCCACGGTATATAAATGATCCTGAATATGACACTCGCACACATACTTTTTCTTTAATTTCTGTGAAGGATATTTACTGGGACGGTTCTTTAACTGACCGTGAACCTGCTATGTTTCTTTCGGGAAACCGTTCTCACTTAATCATTTTGTCGGGCGTATGCCTGTTATTGCTCCTCACCGGCATCTTGAATTTTATTAATCTTTATCTGGTGGCATTATTACGTCGCGGAAAAGAATATGGATTGAAGAAAGTATTTGGCGTATGCGGCAGAACATTGTTTGCCAATATATGGATTGAAAATACATTACTAGTTCTGAGCGCCTTATTAGTATCTTGGCTTATTATTGAAATAATGTCTGCCCCTACTGAATATTTGTTCGACACTCACTTTTCTTATACGGCTTTCGACGGATGGCTTTCGGCAAGTATTTTATTATTGTTACCAGTAATAACTTCTATTTATCCATACATTAAATACAATTACACCTCCCCCATTCTTTCCATTCGCTCTATCGGTGCCCAAAGTCATTCCAAACATTTTCGTATGTTCTTTCTAGGGGCACAGTATATTATAACTTTTTTGTTAGTGGTACTTTCACTTTATTTTAATCGACAACTTGGAATGTTATTAAGTACCGAGCCGGGCTTTCGTACTAAAAACATAATGAATGTAAATTTAGTATATGAATCGAAAGATTTTAGCAGCTATACTTATGAAAGTATGCAACAACGCCGCCAACGTGTCATGCAATTGGATAATGAACTTAATGCATGCCCCTTTATTGAATTGTACGAACCTAGCTATGAGAATATCCTTACTCCTACCTTTGGTACAAATTATCTGAACAATAAAGGAGAAAAGGTGTTTCTAAATATTCATTACGCCACTCCTGCATTTTTCAAATTATATGATATAAAAGTAATTGAAGGTGAGATACCCGATATAAATAAAGAAGACCGGCGCACTGTTTTTGTTGTAAACAAAGCCGCACTGAAAGCATTAGGCTATACTTCAATCAATGGCGTTGGAGTGATTGAAGAAAATCAAAAAAAGGCTAATGCTAACGCTTCTCTTCAACCTATTGTTGCAGTAGTAGAGGATTATTTTGAAGGACATTTGACATCTGGAATCAAGCCTACTATCTATCCTGTCGGAGCACGGTTCAGTGGTGATCTCTATCAGATAGCTTATACACCCGGCAAAAAGAAAGAAGTGATTGATTTCTTACGTAATTTGGAATATAAACTCTATGGAAGTGAAGACTTTGAATATACTTTTCTGGAAGATGATATCAAAGCAATGTATACACAAGACCGCCAAACAGCCACTATTTATTCTATTTTTGCAAGTATAGCTATTATTATTTCCAGTCTTGGTTTGTTAGGGATTTCTCTTTTTGACATTCGCCAACGATATCGGGAAATAGCGATTCGTAAAGTGAACGGTGCAAGTGCCAAAGACCTTTACCGACTGTTATTCCGCAAATATATAACCGTTTTAATTATAGCATTTGTCATAGCTATTCCTTTGGCTTGTTATCTGATAAATACCTATACTCAGGATTTTGCAGTAAGGGCACCTGTCAGTATAGACATTTTTATCATATCATTGCTGTTGGTAATAATCATATCACTGGGCACCTTAGCATACCAAATACAAAAGGCGGCACATATTAATCCGACGCAAATCATGAAAACAGAATAATTTTATAAAACAACGGAAATATGTTAAGGCATTATATAAAAATGGCAATGCGCCACTTATTAAAATATAAGATACAAAATCTGATATCTATCGTAGGGCTATCTGTCGGGATATTATGTTTTAGTATCTGTCTTTATTGTAGCCGGTTCATCAGCGAAGTAGATTCTTGCTTTTCCAATAAGGAACGCATAGCAGACATAAATTTATGTACAACACGGGGAGATTTGTATTCTGGTATTCCGGCAACAACGATTGAAGAATTGCGTAAACTTAGATTCGATGAGGTTCAAGATTTTACCTTTACCGTTTATCCCCGAGAGCGGAGTTACAACGTAGAGATAAAAGAAGGGAAAGAATTACCATACGATCATTTGATGACAATGGAAGTAGACTCTCTTTTTAGGAAAGTATTCACTCCCCAAATACTACAGGGATCATGGGAAGTAGCCTCCAACACCCCCAATGCCATTATACTGACCCGCTCTTTAGCAAAAAAGATTTTCGGTGAGTCAGAAAATCCCATAGGCAAACGTATGATATTGACACAACGTCTTTTTACAGCACCGGATACCACTCCTCGTACTGGAGGCATAACCTATACCATTCAGGCCGTGATAGAAGATATTCCCCTGAATACCAGCCTGAGTTTTCTTGAGAAACTGGATATGCTAACTTTGAATGACAGTGAAGGAACATTGCAATTCAACGGTCGTGATAATATGACCGGAGGTTTTGGTTTTGCTCTGCTACGTCCAGGTAAAACAGCCCGAAAATTAGAAGCCCGTTTTCGCTCCATAAATATGAAGCACTACATGTATGACGAAGAAACAGCTATAACCGCCTCACCCTTTGGAGAGAAATTTTGGGATAAGTCCATCGCTCCTTATTTTGCAGGAATAACCATGATAGTAGGCCTGCTGATCTTACTGACCGGACTTCTTAATTTCTTCCATTTTCTTATGGGAACTTTCTTGAATCGTAACCGTGAATACGGGATACGCAAAGTTATGGGCAGTGGAAACCAGCGACTTTTTTACCAACTCTTTGTCCAGTCTGTCATCATTGCATTCATCGCTTTCTTGTTTACGTTCTGCTTGATTGAAATAATCAGCCCCTATTTGAATTTCAATTTATTTAATTATGTTCTTATCATTGAAAAGAACCTCTTGTTTATACAGACCACAGAGTATATGATATTCATCTTATTTTTATGTATGATATTATGCTTTATAACTGTATTGCGCATATATTACACATCTATCCAGACAGAGATTCATGGCAGTGAGATAAAACGTCATAAACATGGAATGCGAAATATACTGTTAGGTATCCAATTTTTTATATGCTGGATTTTCGTCGCATTTACCGTAGCTCTTTATATGCAAGCGGAAAAAACGGAATCTACCCTATTCAACACATTGACTGAAAAAGAAAAAGCCAATATACTAAGTTTCTCCATAGATTATATGTTTATGAAGAATGAAGAGAAACTGGCTTTAATAGAACGTATATCCAAATTTTCCGGTGTACAAGACAAATTATTGGCAGACATCAGTTATCTGAAAGGTATATCAGGTACTGGGATGCAAATGGAAAAAGGTAACCCGGAAAGCAGTTTTGAAGTAAATGTCATGAATGTTTCCACTAACTTCTTCCAATTCATGAACATACCTTTACTATCGGGACACACATTAAAAGCCAAAGAGGATTTGGTAGTAGACAAAACATGGGCGGAACGCCAGAAAAAAGATCCGTTAGGAACTATTTTATACAATTACTCGGAAAGCTATACCATTTGCGGTATATGTGGCGATTTTATCGCCAATGTATATAATCAAAGTCCTGGATTTGTATTCTTACCCAGCGACTTCAATTATTATGTAGGTCATTGCTATCTGAAATGCGAGCCGGGGAAAACGGCTGAAATAAAAAAAATGATAGAAAAAACAATTGCAAGAAACACTTCCGGAAAGTATTCACCCTCAAGTCACTACATTGCAGGAGGATATATATGAAGCACAAGCAACAGAAAATAAATTAGAAAGGGATTATCCTGTTCTTTTCTATCGTCAGCCTGCTCATTACCTTGTTGGGAGTTTATTCGACCATCACATTGGATACGGAACGCAGACAAAAGGAAGTAGCTATCCGGAAGGTAAATGGAGCAGGATTGAAACAAATTATTTTATTGTTTGCCCGCCTTTATATAAGACTGCTGACTGTTTCCGCAGTTATTGCATTTCCATTAATTTATATAGTCATACAAATGTGGAAAAAAGCATATATTGTATTCTTTAATGACGGTATCATATATTGGGCAGGAATTTTCATCGGAATAACATTTATTACGGCCCTCACGGTATTATTCCGTATTCTGAGAATAGCACGAATTAATCCGGCAGAAGTAATCAAGAACGAATGATAAGAAATAGATTCAACTATGATAAAACATTGTCTGAAAAATAGCAATCAGGAACTTAGTAAAGTACAAAGTCCAATCGGCAGTCAGTATTCTAGGACTGGCTGTAGGATTTGTCTGTTTTTCATTATCCCTTTACTGGATACATTATGAAATGACATACGACCATTTCCGCCAGAATGCCGACCGTATCTATATGGTACGCACTAATGACGAATATACGGAAGGGAAAATTTCAACACGAGTTCCCTATTCTTTAGCCGCTTATTTGGCCCAGCACTTTCCGGATATAGCAGTTGCCGCCCCCTTTCATCTCATTTCTGAACGAATCAGCGTGAATGACAAATATCAGGATGCCGTTTTTTCATCAGCAGACAGTGCATGGATGAATCTGATGGATATCCGGATTATTAAGGGAAACCGTAACTTTATGCTCCCCAAAGATAATGCCGAAATAGCAATCACTGAAGAAGCTGCAAAAAAATGGTTCAGAACGGAAGACCCGATAGGAAAAGAGGTGAAAATGCTCAGACGTACCAAAAAAATTTGTGCCATTGTCCAAGCTGAAAACAGACATACCAATTTTCCTTTTGACTTTATAGGCAACCCAGAATTGGGAAAAACCTGGTGGTATATCACTTGGAGCATACTGATTAAGGTAAAGCCGGATACAGACATTGAAGAATTAGAATCAAAAATCAATGCCAACCTGCCTGCCGAACTGAAACAAGTGACATCGATCAGAAAAACCGGCATTGAACGGATTATACTTACTCCGCTTTCCAAACTACATTATGCAAAAGATTTCCGAGATGATAAAGAAGCTGGAATAACTTTTCAGTATATCATCTATTTTTCAATAGCCGGTATATTAATCATAACGTGTGCGTTAATCAATTATCTCACCTTATTTATTAACCGCATGAGAGTCCGTCAACGGGAAATGGCACTGCGAATGATACACGGTGCCAACATCCGCTCGCTTGTTTCTCTCTTAACTGTGGAATTTTTGCTTCTGTTGGCGTGTGCAGTTACTACCGGATTTCTGCTGATAGAAATATGCTTTCCATCTTTCATAGAACTTACAGGAATTGATACAGCAAAATCCTCTTTATACGGAGAAGCCTTTCTTTTCATCGGTTTGATCTCCCTAATTATATTGACTGCCATTATCGGACTTTTATATATACTATATCATCGTTCCCTACACCTCTCTTTGCGTTACAATACCGGAAGGAGTACCGGTACACAGTTACGTAGAGGAAGTATAGTTCTTCAATTGTTTGTCTGTTTGTCTTTTATAGGATGTACCGTGTTGATAAACCAACAATTGGATTACCTGCGTCACCGCGATTTAGGATTGAAAATTAAGAATCGGGGCAGCTTCTCTGTTATGGGAGACATGGATTATACTCCTTTAATAAGAAAAATAAAAGAACTTCCCATGATAACCGAAGTTATGCAACCTGACTATTACCCCATAGTATCACAACTGACAGCTATCGGGCAATTTGACAATTGGGAGGGACTGGATATTCCTATTGATACGCCAGTTCCGGTTAAGTTATTTTTAGGGAAAGAAGATTTTTTTCCGTTTTTACGATATCACCTTATTAGCCGGTGAATGGCTTGATGACCTATCTACTTATGAAGACATCATTATCAATGAATCACTGGCGCGCCGAATGGGATGGAGCCCACAAGAAGCCATCGGCAAACATATTATACAATCATACATTACCTATACAATTGTCGGCGTAGTGAAGGATTGCCATTATGGAGCACCGACTTTACCCATTCCCCATACAGGCTTTCTGGTTGGAGAACAAATGGGATTAATGCAGCGTTCTGCCGGTATCTTATTCAAATATAAAGAAGGAACGTGGAATGAATGTCGTAAAGCCCTTGAACACCTTTACCAGACCGAATGTTCTCCTGAGAATATCTTGCGTCTGAACAGTGAAGAAGAAGTATATAATAATTACCTGCGTTCCGAAGAAATGCTGACCCGGCTGCTTAGTTTCGCGTCTTTAGTATGTATTCTTACCGCCATGTTCGGCATTTATTCTTTAGTAACACTTACTTGCGAACAACGTCGTAAAGAAATTGCAATACGTAAAGTAAATGGAGCCACAGTATGGAGCATTCTATTCCTGTTTTTCCGGGAATATCTAATCATGCTTTGTATTGCTGCACTGTTCGCTTTTCCAATCACATACGTCATTATCAAGCAATGGATATTAAACTATGTCCGGCAGGTCAGTATCAGTCCATTACCATTCATCCTTATTCTTATAGGGCTGGCTCTGACAGTCATAGCAGGAATCAGTTGGCGGGTATGGAAAGCAGCCAACGAGAATCCTGCAGAAGTAATCAAAAACGAATAACTTTTAAAATATAAGATTATGATCAAAACAGTAAACTTGCAGAAAATCTTCAAAACAGAAGAAGTCGAAACATGGGCATTGAACAATGTCAATCTAGAAATTAAAGCAGGCGAATTTGTAGCCATCATGGGACCATCCGGTTGTGGAAAGTCCACCCTGCTGAATATCCTCGGCCTTTTGGACAATCCTACGGGAGGCACTTACGAACTGAACGGAACAGACGTTTCCAAATTTACCGAAGCACAACGCACCAATTTACGTAAAGGAGTCATCGGATTCGTGTTCCAGAGCTTTAACCTGATTGATGAATTAAATGTATTCGAAAATATCGAATTACCCTTATTGTATATGGGAATTCCGGCGACAGAACGCAAACGTCGGGTAGAAGATGCCATGAACCGTATGGCTATTGCTCATCGAGTAAAACATTTCCCACAACAACTATCTGGCGGACAGCAACAACGTGTTGCAATAGCCCGTGCTGTAGTAGCAAATCCGAAACTGATTCTAGCAGATGAGCCTACCGGTAATCTGGATTCCAAGAACGGCAAGGAAGTAATGGAACTTTTGACCGAGCTGAATAAAGAAGGAACAACAATTGTTATGGTTACCCACTCCCAACACGATTCCGGCTATGCAGGAAGAACCATTAATTTGTTTGACGGACAGGTGGTGAATGAAATAAAAATATAAATTAATTTATCATTGAGGTGGTTTAACCACCTCAATGATAACAAAAGGATATTATAACAATGAACATCTTCTTAAACATCAAACTTATTGTCCGCAACTGGTGGCGGAACAAACTTTTTTTTCTGATTTCACTATTCAGTCTTACAGCTGGATTAGGATGCACCAATCTGCTTATGACTTTTTTTATCCATGAATATAATGTGGAAAAATATAATACCGACCGTAACCTCATTTATCTATTACGTCAAGACTCTCCAATGGAAGAAGGTATTAAAGTAGCCTACTCTACCTCAGACGCAGCCACACAGATAAAAGAAAAATATGCTGAAATTACAGATATTCTGCATGTGAACGGAATGTCTGGTAATCTTTGCAAATATAATGGAACAGATATCAAACAGTTTCTTTTTATCAGTGCCGACTCTACTTTAAATCAATTTTTCCCTTATACAACTTTAGAAGGCAGCCTGGAAGAAGTCCTCACGACCCCGGACAAAGTTGCTGTAAACAAAAGATTTGCTCACCGACTTTTCGGAAATCATTCCGGAATTGGAGAAATCCTGGAAATAATCAACGAAGAAGGACAAAGTAAAAGTTATAAAGTAGCAGCTATATTAGAAGATCGTCCACAATCTTTTCTGCATTTTGATTTGCTGACAGGACTATCCGACAAATCATGGGGAGGTCCCGTATTATTAAAACTACAACCAGGTGCATCTCCCTTAGCTTTACAGGAAAAAATTAAAAAAGACAAGATTCCAACTTTAGTACCGGATTCACAATATTATATTGATCCGATAAAAGAACTATACTTTAATACTGGAAAAGACAGTAAGCAGCAACAGTTGGCTTTCTTCCAACACTGTGACGTATTATTACTATATATCAGTCTGATTTCAGCCCTGCTTGTACTTATCATCGCTTGTTTCAACTATACAAATCTGACTCTCTCACGTATCATGCAGCAACTTAAAATGATACATATAGAGAAATTGATGGGAGCAAAATCAAAAGAAATCCGCAGTCAGTTATTTCTTGATGCAGCACTTACCGTTTTATTTGCATTCCTGTTATCATTATTGCTTATTAATGACATGCTGCCGTGGTTTAATGATCTGTTGTCTACCCACCTCTTCTTCTCTTTCTTTTTCAGCTGGCAAGTTCTACCTTTACTTTTATCCTTCATTTTCTTCATGGCTGTCATTCCCGGTCTGTATATCAGCCATAAACTCTCTCAACAGACTTTGAGCAAGTATCGGCAAACTTATACAGGAAGGAAAAAGCAACAATTTATATGGTTGCTTGTTACCATCCAGTTTATATTTTCAATCGGGTTAGTGTATGCAACCACTCTTACACAAAAACAAATGAATCTAATCAAATCCCGTGCATACCATTACGAAAATACAATAGAAATAGGAAATGGCACCCTTCCTCTGTTTCCGCTCTATCAGGAACTGAAACAAATGGATGGGATAGAGTCTATAAGTCTTTCCATGAGTTCTGTACTTTACTGTTGGCTTCGTGAGCTTCCTATCCGACAAACAGACGGTAGTATCCAACATAATTTTATAGCACACATCCCTACTGACACAGCTTTCTTCCAAACCATGCATATCCGACAAATTGCCGGAGTATCTCCCTCCCAAGCCTGTCGGGAATATACTCATCCGGCTTTTTATCAATGAAAACCTTGCGCGTCTGCTGAACATAGATGTTTCCCACATAGGCCATAAACTAAATGAATTTGATGGATTCTCGGATTCATTAAGTATTATTGCAGGTATTTTCAAGAATTTCCCATTTAACTCCCTGGAAGAAGAAATCGGTGGTCAACAAATATCTATTGGAACAGAACAGGATTTAATTCAGAAAGGAACATTCATACAAATGAAACTCATTCCTGAATATTATAAAGAAACATTGGTATCTATTGAAAAATTATGGAAGGAAATGAATGGTGACAGAGGTTTCAAATATGTAGATATGCATAAAGAATTTATGTTGCGTAATAACAAAGTAATTATACTCTCCCGAATCCTTATCAGCTACTCATTTATTGCATTGGCCCTGACCTGTTTTGGCCTGTTCGGTATTTCATGGTACGCTGTACGTCATCGTACCCGTGAAATTGCAATCCGTAAAGTGCATGGTGCTTCCAATTGGGAAATAGTATGGTTACTAAACCGTTCTTTTCTATGGCAAATACTAGTAGCATACATCATCGCTATTCCGATAACGTGGTTATTAATGCAACATTGGCTGGAGCAATTTGCTTATCGAATTTCAGCCACACAATGGAATTTCCTGACTCCTATTCTTATTGTATTGGTAATTACAACCATTACGATAACAATACATAGTTATCTTAGTGCACGCACTAATCCGGTAAACAGCCTGAAAACTGAATAGCAAACGTCTATGTATATGTTCTTTTTTGCTGAAAAAGCACCAAACTTACAGAAATCACAACAAGGATTATGCCCAAAGCACTGTATGTAGTAAAGAGTTCATTGAATACAAATACCCCTACCAGGACTGCCGTAAGAGGTTCCAATGCACCCAATAAAGAAGTCAACGTCGGTCCTGCCAATTTTACAGCCTTCACCAACGTGATATTAGAGATCGCAGTTGCAGGAAGTGCCAGTCCCCCAATATAGAGCCAAGTGATTACATTGGTTTCCCAACGGACCCCCTTATCATAGAAAAGTCCTCCCAGCAAAAAGAGCAAGGCTCCCAACCCCATCACATAACAAGTTAATACCGTAGAATTAACTTCCACTGCTCTAGTTTTTCTTATACCTATTATATAACCGGCATAAGAGAAAACCGATATGCAGGCCGCTATCAATCCCACCATTCTATTTCCACCATTATATTCTATATTTCCGGAAGATAATAAAGATGCTCCTACTAATGATAAAACGATAGCAGCGAAAGTCACAATAGACTTCTTTTCTCTAAAGAAAACGGCCATTGTTACTGCAACAGCCAGCGGATACATAAAATGGATGATAGAAGCAACACCACTTGCAATATTCTGATAAGCTATGACAAGACTGAACGAAGTAAGCGCACGCAGCAAGCTCAGTCCGAAAATTGTTTTAAAATTTTATACCCTATATGAAAATCACATTTGGTAAGAAAAGCAAAAACAAGCAAGACAACTGTAGCAACTCCCCAACGATAAGTCAGCACTTCAAAAGAAGAATATCCAATAGCCAACAAGCTTATGGAAAAAAACGGTAGCCAATCCGAAAGTCGCAGAAGACACTGCTGCATATAGAATACCTTTTATCCGATTCATGTCCTTTTCAAGTAAAACGGATACAAAGATAGACAATAATACATAATAAAAAACAGGTTGCCTTTACAAAGGCAACCTGTGATATCTTATTTTATGATTTCCAACTTCTTAAAGCACTTGGTCAGTTTATCCACAGCATAGTCAACTTGTTCCTTTGTATGAGTAGCCATCAAAGCAACACGCACCAAAGTATCTTGTGGTGCACAAGCTGGTGGAATAACAGGATTAATAAATATACCCTCGTCAAATGCCAGCTTAGTCACTTCGAATGTCTTGTCCGTATCACGAACATAAAGTGGAATGATCGGACTTTCAGTATCACCGATTTCAAAACCGGCCTGACGGAAACAATCCAAAGCATAATTTGTAATCTTCCACAAATTCTCACGACGTTCGGGCTCACTCTTAAGGATATGAAGTGCAGCACGTGCAGCAGCTGTTGCAGCAGGAGTATTACTTGCAGAGAATATATATGAGCGTGAATTGTGACGCAACCAGTTGATTGTATCTTTATCCGCAGCAACAAAACCACCGATAGAAGCCAGTGACTTTGAGAATGTACCCATAATAACATCTACCTGATCTGTCAGTCCGAAGTGATCGCAGACTCCTCGCCCGTCACGACCGAACACACCCAAGCCATGTGCTTCATCCACCATGATACTTGCATTGTATTTGTCTTTCAAACGAACAATCTCAGGCAAGTTAGCCAAATCACCTTCCATAGAGAAAACCCCATCCACCACAATCAGTTTCACAGATTCCGGTTTACACTTCTGAAGTTCTTTCTCAAGGGCTTCCATATCATTGTGCTTGTATTTCAACTGGGTGGAGAAAGAAAGACGACGTCCGTCTACGATGGAAGCATGATCACGGTCATCGCAGATAATGTAGTCATTGCGGTCTGTCAGGCAAGATACCACACCTTCATTTACAGTAAAACCGGTAGAATAAACCAATGCATCATCTTTCCCTACGAATTCCGCCAATTCCTTTTCTAACTGAACGTGCAGATCAAGCGTACCATTCAAGAAGCGTGAACCTGCACAACCTGTACCATATTTACGGGTTGCAGCAATAGCTGCTTCGATAATCCGTTCATCGTAGGTTAACCCCATATATGAGTTGGAGCCAAACATCAGCACCTTTTTACCATCCATGATAACCTCTGTATCCTGATGGCTGTCTATCTCACGAAAATAAGGGTAAACGCCTCTTTCCATGTATAGTTGAGGCAATCTGAATTTACTTAACTTGTCTTGTAATAATCCCATATCCTATTGTATATGTAAGCCTCGTCGGCCTACTTTAAAATAATGTATATAAACTCACTAATACATTCTGTTTTCAAGGTGTTCCCGTCAAAACAGGCTGCAAAGATAGTAAATTCTACAACCGATTGTACTTTTTTTCAAAAAAATATTTAGGGACATCAAAACTTTTAGGATTTAGGGTAGTTATAAACAAAATGTATTACTTTTGCGTTTAATAAAGAGCTAAACTACCAAAGTAAAAGTATGACCACAAAAAAGAAAATTGTATTTGTCGTTAATCCTATCTCGGGGACACAGGGGAAAAGAGCCATATTAAAATGGATTGACGAACGTATAAACCGTACACTTTATGATTATACGATTGTCAAAACACAATATGCCGGCCATGCTGAAAAAATTGCGGCTGCAGCTGCCAAAGAGAAAGTAGATATAGTAGTAGCTATTGGAGGAGATGGAACTATAAACGAAATAGGACGTGCACTGATACATACGGATACAGCATTAGGTATTATACCTTGCGGGTCGGGAAACGGACTAGCGCGACATTTACAAATTCCTTTGGAGCCCAAGGCTGCTATTGACATTATAAATGAAAGTTCTGTTGCCTGTATTGATTACGGAAAAATAAACAACATACCTTTTTTCTGCACATGCGGAGTAGGTTTTGACGCATTTGTCAGCTTAAAGTTTGCTGATTCAGGCAAACGCGGACTACTAACCTATCTGGAAAATACCTTGCATGAGAGTCTGAGTTACAAACCTGAAACTTATGAAATAGAAAATGAAGAAGGAACGGTAAAATACAAAGCTTTCCTGATAGCCTGCGGCAATGCCTCCCAATATGGGAATAACGCATATATTGCTCCACAAGCCTCGTTAACCGATGGTTTGATGGATGTCACAATATTAGAGCCATTCACAGTGTTGGATGTTCCTTCTTTATCTTTTCAACTTTTCAACAAAACCATAGACCAAAACAGCCGGATCAAGACATTCCGTACTAAAAAGATTAAGATACATCGTTCAAAACCCGGAGTAATGCATTATGACGGAGATCCGATCATGGGAGGAAAGGATATTGAGGTAGAATTGATTCCACACGGACTCAACATCATTGTTTCTGATAAAAAAAAAGAGAACGAACCTTTTAGTCTCTTACAACAAATATCCGAAATATTCAGTGGTATGAAGCCTAAAGCTGAAACTTTTGCTTTCCGGCACAGCCATTTATTTGAGCTTAACAAAAGTTTATTGCGTCGTCTATCCAAAAAACAATAAAAAATATCTTTTTTCTGAACATCAGTAAAGACTCTGCCAAATAAAAACAGTTTCTTTGATGATGTTCAGAATAATCCACCCTCTACATTTTCAAATAAAATTCTTTAGTCAAGGCTATATATTCTTCACTATACACATGACGTGATAATTCGATGGTCAAATCGTCTGTAACACATTTATCCACAGAGAATTTGAAAGCAAGCAATACCCGTCTGGGTTCAGTTCCAGGTTTTGTATGAATTAAAGTCTGGTGTGAGAGATGTAATCCGTAACGAGTGGCAGCCATCAAAAAAGATTCTTTACCATCAGCAGGAATAATCACAGAAAAAACACCTTCGGAATGAAGCAAACGGGCGGCAGATTCTGCTAATTTATCAAAATCAAGAAGATCTGTATGCCGAGCGATATTACGCTGCCTTTCAGGGCATTTCAATGAATCGGTAAAATAAGGAGGATTGGAAACAATAACATCAAAGAGTGTTTCCGATGTAAAATGACAAATATCCTGCAACTCCACTTCTATCCTATCCTGCCACGGAGATGCCGCCACATTTCCACGAGCTTGTTCCACAGCATCCGCATCTATATCAACTGCTCTTATCTGGGCATTGCACCGCTGTGCCATCATCAAAGAAATCAATCCGGTCCCAGTACCAACATCTAAAATATTACGGGCAGAAACCACATCAACCCAAGCTCCCAATAAAACTCCGTCC
>ENA-OQJE01000169-OQJE01000169.1-human-gut-metagenome-genome-assembly--contig:-NODE-169-length-14163-cov-4.032345_pt1 | contig 14163 bp, 14 predicted proteins | sample MGYA00242594_ERZ504760 | MGnify/ENA primary metagenome ERZ504760 (study PRJEB26092, sample SAMD00036358) | human gut metagenome | host: Homo sapiens | study: EMG produced TPA metagenomics assembly of...
GTATTAGCAGAGGATGGAGCAAGAGCAGTCTTAACACCAGCAAAAGAGAATGTTCGTCAGAACGGCAGACGTATGAAAGAACCCGAAGAACCGATGTTTACAATTACTGCAACCGATCGTCATGGCATCTTGTATCACGGCAGAATAAGAAGGTTAGTTCCGAGGGAATGTCTGCGACTGCAGGGTTATTACGACTGGCAGATTGATAAGATCATAGACAGCACTTCTGACGCACAGCTTTATAAACAGGCTGGAAACGGAGTAACTGTCAATGTTATCGAGGCAATTGGCAGATTGTTACAAAAGGCAGACTCCGAACTTAACACACAGAAAGTGTCTGAGAAAGGAATCCATTAGGCATGATCGGAATAAAAGACCAATACTTTGGCACAGAAATCGAAATGACAGGGATTACCAGACAACGTGCTGCAGAAGTTGTTGCTGAAATGTTTGGAACAGAAGCATATTATGACGGCACTACTTATGGAGTCTGGTCAGTGATAGATCTGGAAGGAAAAAAGTGGAAATTTATGTCTGATGGGAGCATTTATACACAACGGAAAGTATACGGTCGAATTGTAGACGCAGGTGGAGAATATTCAACAGAAATGGTATCACCGAAATTATCCTATGATGAAATGGGAAAGTTACAGGAAGTAGTACGATGTCTGCGACAGCATGGAGGTTTTGTAAATGAGTCCTGTGGTCAGCATGTTCATGTAGATGCATCGAATCATACACCGCAGAGTCTGAAAAATGCACTGACAATTATGTATGCAAAGGAAGATATCCTGTTCAAAGCACTGAAAGTGCAGGAGAGAAGAGCAAATAGTTATTGTCAGAGGGTGCGACCGGAGGTATTGGAGAAAATCCGAAAAATACCAAATAAATCAATCACAATGGACCGAGTAAGAAATGTCTGGTATGGAGGCAGGGATGGAAGTCATACCCATTATGATCATACCCGTTATTATGCTCTGAATCTTCATGCTGTGTTTTCCAAGGGAACTTTGGAATGGCGTTGTTTTGAAAGCACACTACATGCAGGAAAGGTGAGAGCAAATATTACACTGGCATTAGCCATTTCCGCACAGGCAATCAATCAGAGATCGACACAGATGAAAAAGACACTGATATCAGAAAACCCGGCATTTACATTTCGTACATTTTTATTGAGACTTGGGTTAATTGGAGACGAATATAAAAATGTTCGAAAACATCTGCTGGCAAATCTGGATGGTGATCTTGCGTGGAGATATGATAAAAGCACGTATGAGTGTCTGAAGAAAAATCAAAGGACAGAAGGAGTCAGATAGAGGTGAGAAAAAATGAAAGATAGATATTACTTCGCTTATGGCAGCAACATGAATCTGGAGCAGATGAAGTACAGGTGTCCGGCTGCGGAAGTTGTGGAAAACGTCCGGCTTGAAAATTATCGGCTGGCATTTCGGGGAAGGGCTCCGGGCAATGGGGTAGCAACGGTTCTGCCGGAAAAAGGAGCTATGTCGAAGGAGTCTTATGGAAAATCACAGAAGCGTGTGAGAAGAGTCTGGATTTTTATGAAGGATTCCCAAGTTTTTATGGGAAAGAATCGATTCGGGTAAAAAATCAGGATGGTGTGGAGAAAGAAGTGTTTGTATATATGATGAACGCTCCGCACAAAGATGTTCCGGCAAAGCCATCGAAATTTTATCTGGATGGAATTCTGGAAGGATGTAAGGATAACCAGATTCCAACGGAGTCTGTCATGGAAGCGGTAAAACGTACCAGACAGGAAGTAAAAAAGAAAAAAATCGATATGCAAGATAAAACGTACCGCAGAGGAAACATCTTCTGCGGTATTTTACTGAAAAAATCTATTTATAATAGGAAGGAAAAGCACATGAAGGTTAGAAAATTAAAGACCAGAATTGCTGCTTTTGGACTGGCTGTCCTGATGGGCATCAGTACCTTGAGCAGTGCGAATGCGTTTGCGGCCGAACAGACAGGCTCGGAACAGCAGACGGAAGTACAGGCATCTGAACAGGCGGTAACAAGCCAGAAAGATACATCAGTTACAGCAGATGATATCACAAAAGCAGTTTCAGATGATACATTTGCAGTGGAAACCAGTATGGAAGGAATCCATTATGATGCAGAAAAAGAAGATGTTACGCTTGTAAGTATCAAAGATGAGAATGGTGGAGAGTATCATTCAGACAAAGCAGGAACATATATTGCCACTTATATGGTCGTTCCAAAAGATAAGAGTGACAGCTATACCATCACCCGTAAAGTGACTCTGACGGATACCGAAGGACAGGCACATTCCGAAGAAAATGGTGGAGAGAAACAGAAGTCAGATACAGAATCTGAAGATGATTCGGATTCGCCTGTGCAGAACTACACAGATGTAGAAATTGAAACATCCGAAGAAGATGCATCTGCACAGGCAATCAAAGAACTGAAAGAGGACATCGAAGAGGGAAATGTGATGGTATTGTCTGCGGCTGAAAGAGCTACAAGCAGCGGTTCCACAGTTACATTGACAAAGGGGAGAACTATTTATTATCCAAGTTATATTGGAAATTATCTTACTTGCCTGTTTACAGTCAATGGAAAAATTGCATACTGCCTTCAGTCCCAGAAAGCATCCCCACCGAGTGGAAGTTATGTAGCACAGGTACTGGACAGCAATAAAAATCTGCAGAAAGTCCTTTATTATGGTTATGGCGGGGCAGGAGATCTGACAGGAAGTTATCTGTCTGGAAAAACGGAAGATGAAAAGTATGTGTATACACACATTGCAGCCAGCTATGCTTATGCAGGAGAAGCCGGATTTACAGGGTGTAATTATAATGACCTTGTAAATGCAGGGGTTATCGCATATATCAATTATCTGTTTGGACAGGAAGAACCGCCAAAAGGTGAACTGAGCCTTTCAAGCACAAAGCTGAATGCAGTACGGGATGGAAACATCCAGAAAACACCAAATATCACACTGTCTGGAGATCACAGAAACTATGTGACACTGAGTGTACCAGAAAATGTGACAGCACATAATCTTTCCAAAGGAACAAGTGTTACAAATGGAAAAATCCAGATTTATGGTGGAGATACATTCTATCTGTCCGCAGATTTATTACTGACAGGCAGTTATGCTTCCGGCAACTTATATGGTTCTGTCGGAAAGACATGGAGAACACTGGTGTTGACAACCGGAGATTCCAAGCAGGATATCGGTGTATTTGAAAGCGAAACAGCAGCGCCGGTAAGCTTCAGTGTACAGTGGCTGAATATGACACGCATTGAACTTATGAAGAAAGATGTCAATACACAGAATCCACTGTCAGGAGCAGTTTATGGTATTTATACTGATAAGAAGTGTGAAAATCTGCTGATGACAATGTCAGCAACCGGAACAGACGGAAAAGCAGTCAGCGATTATTTTGATTCTGCACTGAAAACAGTGTACGTGAAAGAGATCACTGCTCCGACAGGATACAAACTGAATACAGAAGTATATAAAGTGGCTGTTACTGCCGGAAAGACAATGACTGTAACAGCAACAGATGAGAGAGTCACCGGAAAGGTGAAAATCGCAAAGATCGATAAAGAAACACTTGCATTTAAAGCGCAGGGGGACAGTGTTCTTCGTGGTGCTGTGTATGGTCTGTATGCAAAAGAGGACATCGTGCATCCGGATGGCACAACAGGGGTTCTGTATAAACAGGACAGCCTGATTGCACAGGGAGTCATCGGAGATGACGGAACACTGGAATTTTCAGAATTATACCTTGGAGAAATGTATGTAAAAGAGATCACTCCACCGGAAGGATATACACTGGATACTACCAAATACGAGGTATCAGTAACTTATGAAGGTCAGGATGTTGCCGAAGTGACAAGAGACCTTACGGTAAAAGAGCAGGTGAAAAAACAGGCATTCCAGTTGATCAAGATCAGTGAAGATGGAGAGCAGACAGAAACAGACCTGGTCGCAGGAGCAGGATTTCAGGTATATCTGATCAGCAGTCTGTCACAGGTAAAAAATGGAAAGCTGAAACCGGCCAATGGAGAAAGCTACACGGCAAGTGATTTTAAAAATTATGATTTCAATAACGAGCAGGTGGCAGTCACCTATGAGAATGGAACAGCCGTACCAGTGCCGGAACTGATCACAGATACAAAAGGATACGCAGTCAGCCCGGAACTGCCGTATGGAAGTTATGTTGTGGTAGAAAGCACGACACCGGAGAATCTGAAGACCATCGATCCATTTGTGGTAAATGTGGAAGATGACAACAGAGAACCTATGCAGTGGAGAGTGTTTGATGACCGTCCGTTTGAGTTCCTGTTAAAAATCGTGAAGAAAGATGCACAGACAGGGAATACTGTTTTAAAGGCAGGGGCATCTTATAAGATTTACGATGTGACAAATAAGAAATACATTGAACAGGTCGTTCAGTATCCAAAGAAAGAAAAGATCAGTGTATTCGAAACAAACGAGGAAGGATATCTGATCACACCGCAGGAACTGAAGTGCTCTACCTACCGAATCGAAGAAGTGAAAGCACCGGAAGGATTTGTAAGACAGGGAAGCGAGGAGTCCCTGTATGATGGAACAACGATTATTTCACCATTAGAACAGACTACAAAAGGAACATATAAAGAAAATCCACAGAGCGGTATTGTAATTACAGTATCCTCAAACACTGCACATCAGATTGATCCAGATACAGGAGCAGCGATTGTAGAGGTAGAACAGAAAAACGATGAACAGGTAGGAAGCCTGCTCCTGACGAAAAAGGGAGAACAGCTTACCGAAGTAACCGGAGATTCTGTTCTGGCAAAAGTAAAAGCACTGGTTTCAAAAGTAAGAAATGCCGTATCTGGAAAAGAAGAAACAGGTATTTATAAAGGCTTTAAATATGAAGAAACCGGAGTAGAAGGCGCTGAATTCGAAATATATGCCAAAGATACCATCTATTCACCGGACGGAGCAAAGGACGAAGCAGGAAATCCAGTTGTCCGATATGAGAAAGATGACCTGGTAGCCAAACTGACTACAGATGAAAATGGAACAGCAGTTATCAACAATCTGCCACTGGGAACGTATTATCTGAAAGAAGTTGTAGCAGGAGAGAATTTTGTCCTAAATACAGAACAGAAAGAATTTACCCTGACAGCAGAGGATGATACACAGGCAGTTGTTTATGAAGGCGTTACCTATAAAAATGAAAGACAGAAAGTTTTCGTATCAGTAGAAAAGAAAGATTCTGTCACAGGCGAAAAGCTGGAAGGTGTTATTTTTGGACTGTATGCTGCAGAAGATATTCTTTCTAATCAGGGAGAGGTTCTCGTAGAGAAAGATACCTTGCTGGAAAAGAAAGCAACGGATGCAAAGGGAACACTTACTTTCGACAGTGATCTTCCACATGGAAAATACTATGTCAAAGAGGAAGTCAGAAAAGCTGGATATCTTCCAAATGAGGAAGTATGGAATGTAGATGCAACTTACGAAAATCAGAATCTTGCAAAGATTGAACTGAACAAAGAAGTTGAGAATCAGCCGACAGAAACACGCATTACAAAAACAGATGCAACTACCGGAAATGAGCTGGAAGGAGCCAAACTGCAGGTCATTGATAAAGACGGAAATGTTGTGGAAGAATGGGTAAGCAGTAAGGAAGAACATGTCATTTACGGACTGCCGGAAGGAAGTTATACCTTACATGAGGAACTGGCTCCTTATGAAGATGGCTATGTGTCTGCCAGCGATGTGATGTTTGAAGTCAAAGAAGATGGCAGTGTGACAAAGGTTGAGATGAAAGATGAATATTCCAAAGTGGAAATTTCAAAAACAGACCTTACAACCGGAAAAGAACTGGAAGGGGCAAAGCTTCAGATTATCCGCAAAGACGGAACTGTTCTGGAAGAGTGGATTACAGATGGAAAACCACATTCCGTTGAAAAACTCCCAGTCAATGAAGAACTTACTCTGCGTGAGATCACAGCACCGGATGGTTACGAGATTGCGGAAGATGTCATATTTACATTGAAAGATACAATGGAAGTCCAGAAAGTAGAAATGAAAGATGCCAGAACACCGGAGAAAACAACAGAAAAAACAAATGCACCAAAAACAGGTGATAACCAGAAAATATGGGCGTTTGTTCTGCTTGCACTGGCATCTGCTGGAACAGCTACAGGAGTGACTGTATACCGCAGAAAGAAGTCAAAAATGACAGACAACAAAAAAGAAACAGAAGAAAAATAAAATAAGAATTACAGGATAAACCAATCTGACAGGGCAGGAGATGTGCATAAAGCAGCTTCTGCCCTGTCTGTATATAAGGAGAAGAATGATGAGACGTTTTTATACAGCAGAATCAGTAACAGAAGGACACCCAGACAAAGTATGCGATCAGATAGCAGATGCAATCTTAGATGAATGTCTGCGTTACGATCCATCTTCGAGAGTGGCGTGTGAAGTCCTTGCTACAAGAGGAAATGTGTTTGTAGCAGGAGAAATCACCAGCGGATATGAACCACCAGTGTTTGATGTGATCCGAAAAGTTTTAGAAGAGTGTGGATATTGTACAGATGGGATAGAAATGGATACGTTTGTACACCAGCAGAGTCCAGATATTGCGAAAGCAGTGAGTGTGTCGAAAGAATTTCGGGATAATATCGGCGCAAAATTAAGAGATAGAAGCAGGGGAGCTGGAGATCAGGGTGTTATGGTCGGATATGCGTGTGATGATACTCCGCAGCTTATGCCAATGCCGACTGTTCTGGCACACCGGATCACACGTGAACTTTCGGCTTGCAGAAGAAGCGGATATATCAAAGATATCTTTTCGGATGGAAAAGCACAGGTAACCGTAGAATATGAAGATGGAAAGCCAGTGAGACTGGAAAGTGTTGTTGTTTCCTGCCAGCATGGTGCAGAAAAGAGCCTGAAGAAGTTAGATGCCGAAATCAGAGAGAAAGTGCTTCGCTCAGCACTCAGATTACTGCCGCCGGATGAGGATACGAAGATTCTGATCAATCCGTCAGGAAAATTTGTGTGTGGAGGGTTTGATGCAGATACCGGACTGACCGGAAGAAAGCTGATGGTGGATACTTATGGCAGTATGGTTCCGCATGGCGGCGGTGCATTTTCGGGAAAAGACTGTTCGAAAGTAGACCGTTCGGCAGCTTATATGGCAAGGTATATCGCCAAAAATATAGTAGCTGCTGAGTTTGCAAGCAAGTGTCAGGTGTCTTTGGCTTATGCAATCGGAGTAGCAGAGCCGGTTATGATTGAGGTAGACACCTTTGGTACAGGAAAAGTGTGTGCGGATGATTGTCTGGCGGCAGCAATCCCACTGGTGTTTGGAGTGACACCTGTTCAGATCATGGAATCCCTTCGACTGAACCGTCCGATTTTCCGGCAGACGGCAGTTTTTGGTCATTTTGGAAGAAAGGAGTTTCCTTGGGAGCGGACGGATAAGGTACTGGATCTTCAGGATGCAATTCTGTAATGCCCTGGGTAACGGAAGAAGAGATTCAGGCAGCAAAAAATATGACTGCGTATGAGTATTTGCGGACGCATCAGGCACAGCGGTTGCAAAAGACAAGAACCAGAAATGAATGGCAGTTGACGGACCATGACAGTTTTAAAATCAATGAACTGTCCAGCAAATGGCATTGGAAATCCAGAGATATCGGTGGCGTGTCCGCACTGCGGTTCCTGATTGAAGTAGATGGAATGAAATTTACAGATGCCGTAAAACTGTTGTGCGAAGAGAGTCCGTCTTTTATTCCGACACAGTCTGCGAAAAAGGAAAAACCACCCTTTAAGCTGCCGGAGAGATATTGTAATTGCAGACGAATCAGGGCTTATTTAAACCACAGAGGAATCAGCGATGAAGTGATCACGTATTGCATTTCGCATGAAATCCTTTATGAAAGTGTCCCGTACCATAACGCTGTTTTTGTTGGAAAAGATGAATCCGGAAAAGCAAGATATGCATTCCTGCGAGGAATCTATGAAAAAAACGGGAAAGGATTCAAGATGGAGCAGACCGGGAGTGAAAAAAAGTACAGCTTTTGTATTCCACCTGAAAGAGAAACAAAACGAGTTGTCGTATATGAAGCGTGTATTGATGCACTGGCCCACATGACACTGGAAGAAGGAAAGAGGGATAAATATCGTCTTTCCCTTGGAGGAATCGCTGCTCCGAAAGAAAACACACAGATACAGAGTGAACGTTTTAAAAAGCTGCCGGATGCACTGGAAGAGTTTCTGAAGAACCATCCGGAAATCAAAGAAATTGAAATCTGCACCGATAATGACTTTGCCGGGAGATGGGCGAAAGAACAGATGAAAAAACATTACGAGGGAACGTATCAGATTATTTGCAATCTGCCGGAAAAAGAAGGGGCAGATTATGCAGACCTTGCGAAAGAAAAAAAGCAGACAAATAAATGCAGGGACAGACCATTAGAAAGAAGGTGATAGAGAATGGAAGAAAAAGGAACGATGCACGTACATCTGTTGACGGAGCTGACTGGAAATCTTTATTCAGAAGAATCCGAATGGGAAGAAGAGTGGTCGGAGAGTGATGAATATGGAATGCCATTAGATGGAACAGAACTTGCCGATTATGAAGAAGTCATCCGAGAAGAACTGGAACGCTATGGGGAAGATGATCTCATGCAGTATTTTGACGGAAGTGAGTCCATTCAGGAAAAGATACAAAGTGCAGTTGTTACGATAGAAAACAAAGACGGAATCCTGTACGGCTGTACCAAACTGGAATTAAATGAATTTTTAAGTCAGGAAGAACTACAGGAATTCACCGAATACATTACAGGGCAGTACAGTGACGGGTGGGGTGAAGGATTTGAACAGAGGGATATCAAGGTAGATGGTGGAACGATGAATGTGCATTTTTGGCATCCTAATATGGAACAGCCGAAAATGTATGAAAAGAAAACAGAGCAGATTCCGACAAAGCCTGAGAAACAACGTCCCAAGTTACAGCTCCTTGGACATGATGGGAATATTTTTTCCATTATGGGCGATGCCTCAACTCTTTTGAAAAAGAATAAACAGACAGCAGAAGCAAAAGAAATGCGTAAAAGGGTATTGGAAAGTGGGGACTATTACAAAGCACTTTTGATTATCAGCGAATATGTAGAAACTGAGTTGAGTCCGCCGCCCAAAGAAAATAAAAAGACAAAGAAGAAAAATCAGCCGGAACGCTGAGAAAAGAAAGGATGATGCCTATGACAAATGGCCTGAGTTTGGAAGAACTTATGAAAGAGGGAACATACCCGGAGGAATATACTGAAGGGGAAAACTGGAAAATATTACATGGAGATACATTAAAACTGGTCAAAGCATTCCAGCCGGGAATCTTTGATGCAGTTATTACCGATCCGCCGTATGCATCCGGTGGAACAAAACAGAATGAAAGAAATCGTACTACAAATCAGAAATACAGCAGTATGAGTGCTGCCAATGCACTTCCGGATTTCGATGGGGATAACAAAGACCAGAGATCTTGGACGCACTGGATGGCTGAATGGCTCTATGATGTGCGGAAAGCCTGCAAGAAAGGTGCTCCGATCTGTCTGTTCATTGACTGGCGTCAGTATCCATCGATTACCGATGCATTGCAGTGGGCAGGATGGATCTGGCGAGGAACAGCGGTGTGGGATAAGGGAAACTCCCGTCCACAGAAAGGCCGTTTCCGCCAGCAGGCTGAATATATTGTGTGGGGCAGTAACGGACCGATGCCGATCAACCGTCCGGTATCTTGTCTGCCGGGCGTCTTCCGATATGGCAATCCGCAGAACCGGATTCATGTGACAGAGAAACCGTTGCAGCTTATGAAAGATGTTATCCAGATTTGTGAACCGAGAGGGCTGATCCTGGACCCGTTTGTCGGAGCAGGAACAACTGTCCTTGCAGCGGTTATGACAGGTTATCGTGCAGTGGGAATTGAGGTAACAGATGCCTACTACAAACTGGGAAGTGACAGAGTGAGAATTGCATTAGAAGCAGAGCAGAAAGAGGATGAAAAGTAGCCGGGATGTCCAATTGGACATCTTGTTTTTTATAGAGAAAATGCATGGCATCCAACTGGATGCAGGAAGGAGATGGAGCGTATGGAACAGGCGCTGGCTTATGTGTGCTGTTCAGCAGAAGAAAGCCGGGTAAAAGTGCAGAAATATTGCAGAAAAATCTATGAACTTGGGTATGTACCAATCTGTCCGAGATTTGTATTCTCACCATTCTTGGAAGAGTCCGATGCAGAAGATATGCAGGGATATGGAAGAATGTCACATATCCTTTTACGGAGATGCCGGATGGTAGTCGTATGTGGAAAAGAAGTGACAGGAACAATGAATACCGAAATCAGTATGGCAGACAGACTCCATATCATTTGTACGACACTTGATGGATTGGTACAGATAAAAGAATCAAAATAAATCAGAATCGAGTCAATCCAGTGCTACAGAAACTGGTGGTACTCGTATTGCAAGCATAGCGTTTGGATATCCAAACGCACTTTGGGGAGAACCCCAATCCCCCGAATACAAAATGAACATGGAAAGGAAGGATAAGCTATGTTAAGAGACGGAGTCATGATTATGATTGCATTGATGTTTGGAGGTTGTTTCGGAGTCGTGGTGACTTGCTGTATGGTGACTGCGAAACGGTCGGATCAGGAGCTTGGCGATATGATGAAAGAGAAAAGAGAAGGGACGGTGATGCAATGCGAAAACGAAACCATGTGATCCCGGTGCGGTTAAATGCAAGGGAACTCAGGGAATTGGAGGAACAGGTGGAAAAAAGCGGACTGAGCCGGGAAGAGTTTATGCGTTCGCTGATCTTAGGAGCACAGGTACACGCAAAACCCTGTGAGCATCACCCGGAACTGCTTAGGAAGATAGCGGGTCTGTGCAATAATGCGAACCAGCTTGCCCATGTTGCGAATGCTTCGGGAATGGCAAGTGAGCAGAGTGTGCAGGAAATGCTCCGGCTTACCAAAGAGACATGGCATCTGGTAAAGGAAGAGTGGTAATGACAGATGGCTTATACAAGTGTTATCCCCGTCCACCGCCTGGACCGTTCCATCGAATATGTGAAAGACAAAGAAAAAACCACACAGAAAGCAGACTCTCTGGAGGCTGCCATTGATTATGCCATGAACCGGACAAAGACGGAACAGGCGGTCTTCGAAGATACCATCGGATGTATCAATGAAAATGCGTATGCAGATATGGTGGCAACAAAAAAGAGATTCCATAAGATGGGCGGTGTGGAAGGATACCATCTGGTACAGAGTTTTGCAGAAGGTGAGGTGACACCGGAACTGGCACATCTCATCGGACAGGAACTGGCAGACCGGCTCTTAAAGGGACAGTATGAAGTCGTTATCACAACGCATCTGAATACCAGACATTATCATAACCACATTGTCTGGAACTCTGTGAGCATGGCAGACGGGCGTAAGTACCACAGTAATGCAAAGAGTTATTATACGGAGATCCGGAAGATCTCCGATGAGCTGTGCAGAAAATATGGTCTGTCTATCATTGAATCCGACCAGAAAAAATCAATCCCTTATGTACAGTGGAAAGCGGAACAGGAAGGGAAACCGACATGGAGAAGTGCGATTCGTCTGGATATCAGGGAGTCTGTACAGGAAAGCTACTCCTGGTCACAATTCTTAAAAGAAATGGAAAAGCGTGGATACACATGGAAACTGAACCGGAAATATGTCGCTTTAAAGGCTCCGGGGATGGAACGGTACATCCGGCTACGGTCTCTTGGAAAAAACTATTCCGAAGAGGAGATCCGTGGACAGATCTTACAGCCAAAAGTAAAACGCATCTATCAAAAGACGGTGCAGATTCCTCCAAAAGAAGAAACTGACCGGGATTCAGGCACTGTATTATTCCTATTTATATCAAATGGGGGTACTGCCAAAAAGACCGAAAAGGAGTCCATACGCTGTCAGAGAGGATATCCGGAAACTGGATCAGAGGATTGAACAGATTGAGTTTTTAATGAAGCATGACATTACGACCAGAGAACAGCTTGCCACATACCGTGAGCCGTTACAAAAGCAGATTTCAGAACTGATGAAGGAACGCAGAAAGCTCTATCGGAATGACAGTGAAGACAGTGGAAAAGTACGGCTGTCCGAAATCAATGAGGAATTAAAAAATCTCCGAAAAGAAGTCCGTATGACCGTCCGGATTGAAAAGCATTCATTGGAGATCGAAGAAAGACTTCGAAAGGCAGAAGAACAAAACCAGAATGAGAAGCGTGTGGAACACAAAGAAAAAGAGAGTCAGGAGGTGAGATAAGTATGAATTATGGAGCAGAACCGGCAGATCAGGTGGTGCGGTACAGTCTGGAAGGAATGGAATACTCTTTGAAGATTACCGGAAATGTGGCAAAGCATGTGGCAATCTTTATTGCGGCCGCCCTGAAAGATCAGAAAAAGACAAGAGGGAAAACAAGGCTTACCAGAATGTTAAAGGAACAGCGCCCGATGAAATTTTTACCGTTCCGGGTGACCGCTTAAAAGAATTTGCAAAAGAAGCCAAGGCGAGAGGTATCTTATATGTAGTTATCAAAGATAAGGTGAATCCGGACCAGACAGAAGTCATGGTATTTGCAGATGATGCAGCGAAGATGAACCGGGTATTAGACCGCATGAACCTGGATTTTGTAAAAGCAGAATCAGGCTCTATGGTTACAGAAGCAGTGGAAAAAGAGAATGCACCGGAAAAGGCAGAGAACCAGATGGAAAAAGAAACCGGGGAGAATGTACGGACAGAGACCGTTGTCCTGCCGGAAGGCAAGATAGAATTTGAACTGGATGATGCGGAAGAAATGTTCCAGATCGGGGATGAGGCTTTCCCGGAAGGAAATTTTACACATGCGCAGGAGGGGAAAGCAAAGAATCCGTCCGAACCTTTCTCGCGCAACAAAAATATTTCTTCCGGTCGGGAAACTAGCTGGGAAGAAAAGAATGAAAAACCATCTGTGCGGAAAGAACTCGGAGATATCCGTAAGGAACAGGAAGAGAAACGTAAGAGGCCGGACAGACGGAAAAATGCCAGAGAGAGCAGGAAGAAACGTAAGAATATGAAAACGAAAGGCAGGTAATGTATATGGATTTAACAGACATGATTTCAGGTGGAACGGAAGAACAGCAGATTCCTGAACAGAAATTGACCAAGGAAGAATATGCAGCCAAGAAGCAGCAGGAAAGAGAAGAGGTATGGGCTGAAGTAGATTCACAGGCACAGGGAGTTTTTCAGGATGGAGAAAAACTGAAAGGCTTTCTGGATTTTATGGCAGAGTGTAATACACAGAGAACTCCGAATCTGCTTTTGATCTACGGACAGCATCCGGATTTTAAGGTGGTAAGGTCTTATGAACGCTGGAGAGAAGAACACCGTTCAGTAAAAGCAGGGGAGCATGGCATTACTTATATGATTTCCACTGAATACGAAAAAGACGGAGAAATGCGGAGAGGATATACGATCGGAAAAGGATTTGACATCAGTCAGATGTCAGGAAAGCCATTAGAAGAACGCCCACAGCGAAGTCTGACAGAACTGGTAGGAGTTGTCTTAAAAGACCAGTCGGTGCGTGTACAGATTGAGGATAATCTGCCAGACAAAGTGCAGGCCCAGTACAATCCGAGATACCGTACCATTTATATCCGCAACGGAATGAGTGAAGTAACGACATTCCATGCACTGAACAGAGAACTGGCATGTGCAGCGATGGATCAGCATACCGGAACCTACAGCCGACAGAAAGTCAGCGCACAGGCATATTGTGCGGCCTATGTGATTGCAAAACGTTATGGTGTGGATGTTACCGGATTCAATCTGGAGTATATTGCACAGAGAAATGAATGTGGAAAGAAAGATCCGCAGGAACTGAGAGACTTTTTAAATGATGTCCGTCAGGCTTCCTACAGTATACGAAACCATATCGAACGCAATTTTGGTGCAAAGGACAGGAGTATATAACCGATGAGTTCGCAATCGGAGACCCTGTAAAAATACCGGAAACCAAGGATAGAAAAACCATACTGAACAAGTATACCGGAAAAGAGAAAAAAGCAAAAGAGACCAGACCGGAACGATAAAAGT
>ENA-OQJE01000176-OQJE01000176.1-human-gut-metagenome-genome-assembly--contig:-NODE-176-length-14026-cov-2.953162_pt1 | contig 14026 bp, 17 predicted proteins | sample MGYA00242594_ERZ504760 | MGnify/ENA primary metagenome ERZ504760 (study PRJEB26092, sample SAMD00036358) | human gut metagenome | host: Homo sapiens | study: EMG produced TPA metagenomics assembly of...
CTGCCGATATTCTGGCGCAATATCCGGGTGTCGATCCTGCCCGTGTCGGTATTCTCGGCATCTGTGGCGGTGGCGGCTATACGCTGAAAGCCGCGCAGACAGACAAGCGTTTCAAGGCAGTAGCCACATTGAGTATGTTCAACACGGGACTGGTGCGCCGTAATGGTTTTCTCGATTCGCAGATAAACGAAGTTCAGCAGCGTCTTGCCAATGCCTGTGCCGCACGTCAGAAAGAAGCGGAAACCGGAGACCCCGAATATATCGGCGACATGAGCGGAATGACACCGGAACAGGCCGCAAAACTCCCCTTCGACCTTTACCGTGACGGATACGAGTATTATCTTCAAAGCCACGCGCACCCCAATTCTACATTCAAATACACCAAAAGCAGTCTGGTAGATCTTATGGCATTCGACGCGAGCGAAGGAATGTATCTTATCAACCAACCGTTGTTGATGATTGCGGGAAGTATCGCGGACACGTTCTACATGACCGAACTGTGTTACAGCAAGGCCACGGGAACATCGGACAAGGAGCTGTTCTTTATTCCCGGCGCGACGCACATCAAAACTTATTTTGTGCCGGAATACGTGGAACAAGCCGTAGTTAAGCTGACGGATTTTTTCAACAAGAATCTGTAAGTTATGAGCCTAAAAATTAGTAAAATAGTGTCATTTGTAGCCATAAGCCTCCTTGTCGGGGCTTTGGCTTCTTGTGGAAACAGCAAGCCTGAACGTGTACCGGAAGGATACCATATCAATTTTTCGGAAACATCGCCCAATCCGAAAGAACATAAGAGAGTGCTGGTTATTTCCGGAAGCCCCCGTAAAGGAGGTAATACCGATTTATTGTGCGACGCCTTCGCACGCGGAGCGAAAGAGGCCGGAGGATATGTGGAGAAGGTGTTTCTTGCCGATTATAATATCGGCTATTTCTCGGAAGAGGACGTGCAACGGGTAGGAAAGCGGGCAAATGAGGCCGGGGATGATGTCCCGATGCTCGTGGATAAGCTGGTAAATGCGGATGTGATTGTATTGGCAAGTCCTGTTTATTACATGAACATTACCGGACAGTTGAAAACCTTTATCGACCGTACATACGGGCGTTATCGAGAAATGAAAGATAAGGAGTTTTTCTATCTGACCGCTTGTGCTGATGCTGAAGATAGTACGGCGGATTGGGCGATAAACGGTTTTCGCGGCTTTGTGATGTGTCTCCCCAATCCCACGGAGCGAGGTATGGTCAAGGCAACGGGCATGGGGCGTAAGGGAGCTGTAAAAGGCAGCCAATACGAAACGGAGGCATACAATCTCGGAAAAAAATATTTAAACGAATTAAATGATTGATTTATGAAATTAAGATTCACAATTTTATTGATTGCCGTTCTGTTCCATATCGGGGCTTACGCGCAAGCGACACCGGGTAAACAATCTTCCGGAAAAATATTGGTGGCTTATTTCAGTTGGGGCGGCAATACCCAGAAAGTGGCCGGACATATCGCATCGCTCACTGGAGGAACTCTATTCCGTATCGAGCCAGAAAAACCATACCCTACTGAATACACCCCGTGTACCGAAGTGGCGAAGGCGGAGAAAGAAGCCGATGCACGTCCCGCCATTAAAAATAAAGTCGAGGATTGGGATCAGTACGATATTGTATTTATCGGTTGTCCTGTTTGGTGGCATACTGCCCCTATGATTATCAATACGTTCTCGGAAAGTTATGATTTCAAGGGGAAAACAGTCATTCCTTTCTGTACCTATGCCTCGACTTATCGGGATGAAACGCTGGCCAAAATCGCAGAACTGACACCTGCCGCCGGGCATCGGAAAGGATTCGGAGCCGTGGATAAAAACACGAAAGGCATTGAAGCATGGCTGAAAGAAATCAAGCTGTTAAAATGATTAAAAACAAAGGATTATGAAAAAGATACTTTATGCACTCGCACTATTGGCAGGCACTATATGCCTTGTTGTTGCCTGCTCGAATGACGAACCGGATACCGGCAACGGGAATCAGGATATGGAAGAGGTCGTTCCCGGAACGAACCATAAAATTCTGATCGCCTATTTTTCCCAGCCTCTTCCTAACAATGTGGATGCGGTAACTTCTGCAAGCCGAGTGACCGTGAACGGGGAGCTTTACGGCAGTGTCCAATACGTGGCTACCATCATCAATGAAGCTACGGGAGGAGATATGGTTCGGATTCAGACTTTACAGCCTTATCCTGAAAGTTACGATGATCTGGCAAGTCAGGCAAATCAGGAACGTCAGAATAACATTCATCCCGAACTCGCCACGAACATAGAGAGTTTTGACAATTATGATGTTATTTTCATCGGTTATCCTATCTGGTGGTATCAGATGCCGATGGCCATGTATTCTTTCTTCGACAAGTATGATTTCGCCGGCAAAACCATTATCCCGTTTTCCACGCACGGAGGCAGCGGTTGGTCTGGAACATTGGAAGATATTGCAGAGTTAGAGCCGGATGCAACGATGGTAAACGGGTATAGTATTTCCCGTAATAATACGGCGACTTCCCGCGACGGTATTTTGAATTGGTTGCAGGGAATTGGCATGATGGAATAGATTCAATAACATATAAAGTACAGAAAAATGAAACGAAATATTATATTCTGGAGCGGGATTCTTTCTATGTTGATTGCGTTGGTCGCCTGTTCCAAAGAGGAAGGTTCGGACACTCCTTTGTATCAAAATGATTACATAGAATACGATGCAAACCGTAAAATACTCGTCGCCTATTTCAGTTGGGGAGCACTACTCAATATTTGGCGGAAAAATATTGCGGAACAGACCGGTGGTACACTGTTTCGGATTGAAACAGCTACTCCCTATCCGACTGACTACAACGAATGTACAGAAGTTGCACGTGAAGAGTTGGATAATGGCACTCGGCCGGAATTAGGCACATCGGTAGAGAATTTCGATGAATACGACGTCGTATTTGTAGGTTGCCCGGTCTGGTGGCATACGGCTCCGATGGCGATATGGTCGTTCCTTGAGAGTTCGGAATATGATTTTACAGATAAAATCATCGTGCCATTTTGTACTTACTCTGCTACCTATCGAGAGGAAACTCTCGCTAAAATCGTTGAACTTACCCCCGGTTCGGTTCACTTGCAAGGTTTCGGTACTGTCGGACGAAATACGGAGGGAGTAGAGAATTGGCTGCGGACAATCAATGTTATTCAATAAATAGAGCGTGGATTATTTTGTTAAAAACATAAAAAGTGTTACTGAACGGATAATATCCCTATTTAATATCGTATTTATTCGCTATTTTTGCTTTCAGTGTAAAAAATAGAATATGGAAGAACAGAAAGACGTAATTGTTGCCAATAGGCTCGGCATGGTGAGAACGGATTCCGAAGAGGAGTATCTGGCGCACTTGCTTTGTCTGGGAGGCACGTGCCGTTATCTGTTCAACGGGAAAGAGTTCGAGTTGCACGCCGGAGATCTTTCCATCATCCGCAAGCGGAAGATGATAGAGAAGATAGAGCCGAAAGATGACTTTCAATGCAAAATAATCTACACGAAACCCGGATTTATCGAGTTATGCACACCGCAAAGCAATTACGGTATGAAAGGGCAACTGGCTCTTTTTCTTAATCCCGTCATGCATCTCTCGCCCGAACAGCAGATTATCTGTCGCCGTGACTTCGAGCAACTGGAATTCCGCATCAAAGACACGGAGCACCGATTCTACCGTGAGACACTTATCAACGCAATGCAGACAGCCATTCTTGACTTCTTCGATTTTCATGCCCGCATCTATGGCGAGAGCGACATTTCCACACAGAACGCCTCTATCATGAGCCGTTTCCTGAAAATGCTGGAAGAAGGTGCGTTTCGTGAGCATCGGGAAGTTACCTATTATGCCGACTGTTTGTGCGTTACGTCGAAATACCTTTCGGAAGTATCGAAGAAAATAAGCGGGTATGCCGCCAACTATTGGATCAACCGTTATACGATACTCGAAATATCCCGTCTGCTCCGCGACAAGTCGCTGACATTTGTCCAAATTTCCGATATGTTCGGTTTTTCCTCTCCTGCTTATTTTAGCCGTTACGTGCAACGCAATCTGGGGCTGAATCCGACGGATTATAGGAAATAATCATATTTTTCTTCTATTTGCATTTCGGTAAAAACAGCTAGTTTTTACCGATTTTTTTGTATCGCTGGTTTGTTGTATTCCCTCTAATTTTGCAACAGTAAGAACTTAAAATCAGAGCGATATGAAATCATTTGCTATTACAGTATTGTTGCTGCTGTCTATCGGAGTGAAGGCGCAGAATAATCCGGAAATGACATTTCGCCAGCCTTATCCGCTTGGCGAGAAACTATCTTCAAACCCCAATTTTACGGGCAAAGCATGGCTCGCACCATTAAGTGAGCAAAAAGAGTTGAATGTTCCCATGTCAAACGTAACCTTTGAACCGGGATGCCGCAACAGTTGGTACTCGCATAAAGCCGGTCAGATATTGATTGCGACAGCCGGTATCGGGTATTATCAGGAAAAAGGACAGCCCGCCCGACGGTTGTTTCCGGGCGACATCGTGGAGATAGCCCCTGACGTGGTGCATTGGCACGGGGCAGCACCGGACAATTGGTTTGCGCATATCGCCATTACGACCAATCCGCAGATAAATGCGGCCGTATGGCTCGATCCCGTCAGCGACAGCCAATATCAGGAAGCTACGGCTGAAGTGGAAAACCGTTATGCGAAGGCAAATAGTACATTGGCCGCACGCGAACAAGCCATTGTAGCGGTGGCATCCTATACCGGAAAGGGAGATTTGGAACACTTGAAACCGGCTCTTGCGGGAGCGTTGGAGGCAGGTATGACCATCAATGAAATAAACGAGGTATTGATTCACGCTTACGCTTATTGTGGGTTTCCGCGTAGCTTGCGGGCGATACAAACCTTTATGCAGGTCGTGGACGAGCGGAAAGCGAACGGGATAAACGATGTTGTCGGTCGGGAAGTTACTGAAATGAACGACAATAGAACCCGCTACGAACGGGGACGGGATATACTTGCCGAAATATCGGGTACTTCCGTTGATGCCCCCAAAGCAGGTTATGCAATATTTACACCTGCTATCGAACGCTTCTTGAAAGAACATCTTTTTGCAGACCTTTTTGAGAGAGACCTGCTGACCTATCGGGAACGCGAGCTCGCAACAGTCTCCATTCTTGCCGGTGTCGGCGGCGTTGAGCCGATGTTCAGAAGTCATGCAGCGATATGCCTGCATCTCGGCGTTACAGCCGAACAACTTTCGGCATTACTGAATATCGTGGAAATGAATCTCGGAATATCTTATTCGGAACCATTGCGTAACATATTGGAACAAATAGTAAAACAGAAATGAAAAAGATTATTTTAGGGGTATTGCTCCTGCTATTTGCAGGAGTCACCCAAGCGCAGCATATAACGATTACCCGACAAGGACATTTTTCGGTAGGCGGGCAAACTATCCAAAGATTGGGGGAATATGACAACAGCAAGTTCGTCGGATGGGCGGAGCAGGAAGAAACCGGACAAAGCTATCGGGCCGACCATGCCTTTGTGGATTTTCAGATTCCTGCCGACAGCAAGAAACTACCGTTAGTCTATGTGCACGGTTACGGCGGTTCGGGTGTATGCTGGCAAATCGACACCCGACGGCAGAGAAGGTTTTCGCCATGTTGATGTTACGCCGTGGCTGGAGCAGTTACGTGGTTGATCTTCCCGGTCGTGGACGGGCAGGACGGACATCAGCAACAACGACAGCCAAGCCTGTGGCCGACGAAATGTTTTGGTTCGACATCTGGCGTATTGGCGTATGGCCGAATTACAACGAGGGCGTACAGTTCCCGAAAGATTCGACTTCTCTTTCGCAGTTCTTTCGCGAAATGACACCTGATTTGAGCAACCATCAATTAGATGTTCCTGCACTCGGAGCATTGGCTGAACGCATCGGCGACCATATTCTTGTAACCCATTCTGCCGGAGGGTTCCCCGGTTGGATGTCTGCGATGCAAAATTCAGAGGTCAAAGGTGTCGCATCCTATGAGCCGGGCGGGTTCGTATTCCCTGAAGGCGAAGTTCCTGATCGTATCGATGGCTTGACTGGCGGTGTAGCCGGAACAGCCGTTCCGATGGAACAATTCAAACGGCTCACGGAAATTCCGATTATTCTTTATTTCGGGGATTACATTCCTGAAACACCCTCCAAGAATCTCGGTGATGAGAATTGGCGCGTTCGCCTCCAGATGGCTCGCAAGTTCGTCGAAGCTATCAACCGACATGGAGGAAATGCAACATTGGTAGAACTTCCTAAAATCGGCATTTATGGAAACACACATTTCTTGATGCAGGATTTGAATAATGCAGAGTTGGCTAATTTACTTGATAAATGGTTGAATAGACAACGGTTTTTGACAAAACAAAAATAATGTAATTGTCATTTGTAAAATCTATAACATAAATCCATAAATAAATAGTTTAACATGAAAGAACAGAACCAAAAGTACTTCTCTTTTTTTGTAAGGGAAGCAGCATTTACGTCATTTCGTTACAGACCAAGATGTAGCGGAAGAGTTTTTCACATTACTCTCCGAGGCGAGAGAATTTTATATCCAGGATGTCATAAGAGATGGCAAGCGGTATGAACGCTATATGGATGATTTCGTTAATAGTCATCGATATATAGATTGCGATAATACAGTTTGTCGGAACTGTCATGAGATGAACATCCATATCGTTAGAGGTTTGCTGACGGATTGTCCCCATCTTATCCGGCAACTTTTTACAGTGACGGATTTCTCATTTGAGGAATGCATGAAGTTAAAACGGATGTATGACACCATGCCGTCGCCCTCCATTATGTATCGTGATGACGGATCTACCGGAGTTCAGCCACTCTCTTTTGGTGTAACTTCACCCACAAACAGATGATAGGTATTACAGCTTGTGTCAATACTTATCATCTGTTTTGTGTTTCTACATGTATCGAGGATATGGAAGCTCTTTTTTCTTGCAAACAGGGCTTTTGTATTCGGGTAAACAATATCCGTCATGTGGCAATCCTATTCGATGCACTTCTTGAACACTCGTTCATTCAAGCCCAATGGCAGGCAGTTCTCGGTTGCGGGCGTTTTCTGCAAACAAAAGATGGAAAAGGATTTGTATCGGCATCAAGCCTTTCGTCTGCGCTCTCGGCCATGCGGAACAATATGACGTCGGTGGCTTATGGTATCAAACGGGACATCAGTGAACTGAAAATATAAGGCAAGAATCTAAAGAGAATGGCATAAATACACAAAAGCACTATGTATGGATTGGCTAAACATAGTGCTTTTGCATACTTCCGTTCACAAGTAGATCTTTGGAGGTGAAAATAGAATATCCAGTTCAGGAATTGAAAAGGTCGTCCATCTTCACTTCGCTATGAACAATACTCTTATGCTTACCGTTCACCACACCGTATGTCGTAACGAATGTAATTACAAGAGCTTTCTTGTTCTTTGTCGCCATGCGGAATAGTCCGGTGCGTTCCCGAAGTTTAGACTCGTAACCGTCGGTGATGCCGTACAAGTCCGTGCTGAATTTCATTTCGCACAAGTGGATTATGCGGTCGGCTCGCTCGATAATCAAGTCGATTTGAAACCCCGGAATCCCGTTTTCGGAATCGGCTTTGCTCCTCCATGTAGATACGGACGTACCTACTCCAGCAATTCCCAATGCGATTTTAATCTGCTTGTGATGACTCAAACATACCAGCTCAAAACCAAGTCCCATCCATGCTGAAACACTGCGTGAGTCGATATTATTGCTCCACCATCTTTCGTCTTTCGTATTGTTGGGTTCGATGAACTTGTAATAAAAGAGCGTGAAAAAGTCTGTCAGTCTGAACAAACTGTTACGGGTCTTGTTGCCATATTGTGATAGCCGCGTAATAAAATCACAGCGTTCGAGATTTTTCAAAATTTTACTCAAGAAAGCCCCCTCGATACCGGTTGCACGGAGTATGTCTTCCCGTGTCATCCCCGCTTTATTTTCCGACAACAACTTAACAATGGATACATAGGAGTCCGCTTGAGCGAACAAAGCGTTGTAGAGTTCGTCAAATTCGCCTCTCAATTGCGCTCCTTCGACAAAAACAACCGGTCAATATTTTGTGCAAGACTCTCGGCAGGATTCAAAAGGCTCAGGTAAAAAGGAACTCCGCCAAATATCATATAGCATTGTAAGAGCTGGTATCTATCCCATTGACAATTCCGTTGTCGTAGATATTCCTCCGTTTCGCACAGGTTAAACGGAGACAGATGAAGGTTACAGGTGATTCTGGCGTGCAAGCCACCCTGATTGCCCTCTATTTTATCGGCCATCCAGGATGTTGCCGAGCCTGTGGCTATAAGCACAATATCGGTGCGTCTGTTTCCCCAACCGTTCCAGAAATTTTCCAATGCGCTGACAAAATTGGAACGCTGCGTATCCATCCAAGGCATTTCGTCGATGAATATGACTTTTTTACGATTGGAGGGCAGAGTTTCCAGATAGTCCTCAAGCGCATTAAAAGCATCGTACCAAGTGGTGGCTTTAGGCTGCCGCTTCTTTGAGTGCCGATAAATTGCCCTCATGAAATTCTGTATCTGCACAGTTGCAGATGTTTTGTGCTCACCGACAAATGTAAAATCGTATTTATAGTTGAAAAATTTGTCGATGAGATATGTTTTGCCTATACGACGGCGACCGCTTATAATTACGAATTCCGAACGATCTGATTCCAAGCACCGCTGCAATTCGTCACATTCTCTTTTTCGGGAAACGAGTTTGTCTTGCATACAATTATCTTTTTTGCAAAGATAGCCGTTTTAGATTACAAAGCCAAATTTTGCTCATTGAGTTTTTACCTTATCTTTTATATTTTCACAGATAAGGTAAAAACTAAACGTCTACCCATAAATCTGAAATACTACTTTATCTGCATTGTTTTGATGAATAAAAGTAGTATCTTGATGTGTTGAACATATCTGGTTAAATATTTGATCCCCTAACTGGTTTACGGTCAAATAGACGAAGGCTACCAGATATGATTCTAAAAAAACGGAACAGGTTGTATAATGAAGATTCTTATATTCCTATTTCAATATAAGTACTTTGCCATTTACGGAAAACAAATCGGCGTACCTGCTGTCCACGAAACTCTTTTCGGGGGAGCCTAATACCCCGACCAACATTTGTCGTCGGAAGCAGAGTCCATACGAGCAGCAAGCTGGGACATGAAAGATTATCCAAAAACGAAACAAAAAATAGTATGGCAAATGCAAACAGCATATTGAGACATATTTATATGCTGTTTCAAGACGCCTTATCTTCGCTTTTATGAGAAAGTGTATTTTGTTTTTTACTGTGCATCTTGCTATGTTTTCATTTTTGCAACTTCATCGAAGTTCTATCAAAGTCAAACCTAAAGGTATATGAATCTATCTTAGGGGACAATAAAACAAAAACTGCAGCGAAAAGAGAATATATGCCATGTACTTTTCTTCTCTTTTGGCTGTATATTTTGCGAGTGATCAGGTCGTGTAAATGTGTTGAAAATTTAGTTTAGTTTGTGCATTAGCCTTATATATGCTAAATCAAAGTAAACTATATTTAGGTAGGCATATCTGCCTTTCCATATGCCTATGGTTCTATAGAAACAACTATATTTGCGGAGAATACAAGTCTCAATGAAGATGTGAGGTAAAGACCACAACCCATCCTTTTCTCTTTTGGCTACAATGATTCATCGATGAGCCGCCGAATGATACTCTTCGTATGAGAGGTCGATAGTCGGGAAATTACTTTTAGAAGCACTTTGTGTGTGACCAAGTGCAAGGAATAAAATCAAGTGAAAAACAAAAACCGAAGAATCTCTTAAAATACTGATTTTGTTTCTGTGTTGTTTCTTCAACAAAGAATTTATTATTCTATTCCATTGATATATAACTATTTGAATCAATATACAATAATATTTACCAGATTTCCGTCTTGAGACATTTTGCGAATGTTATGTCTATATCTAATTGGAAGGCTGTCGCCTACCATTTAAATCTTTATTTCGTTCCAAAAGATACTCGTAATTCTTATTTCTCCGAAGAATAAAGAAATGTTGCAGGGTAAAAAAGAGAAAAAGATAAAAGAATTATCATTCTCACAAGGAATGTCGGATTTCACGACTCCCCCCCCTGTTAAGTAAAAAGTAGAAGAAAAGTTGCGCTGACAAAAAATGACTATTAATGACTATTAACGACACTGGAAACAAAACAATTGATTTATAGCAATATTCCCTTTATCTTGCACCCGATTTCATTATTCACAATTTAAATTATAAATCATGGAACTGACAATTATCGAAACAAGTGCCTATCAGGAATTGAAGAAACAACTTAGTATGCTGTCTGTACAAATGATGGACTTTCAAAAGAAAATAGCCCCTGTAACACCGGACAAGTGACTGGATGCGCAGGATGTGTGTCTGGCTCTCAATATTTCCAAAAGGGCACTACAGACTTACCGGGATAACGGGCTGCTCCCTTATTCTAATATCGGTGGAAAATTCTTTTATAAAGAAGTGGACATCCAGCAAATTCTAGAGGAAGGACTAATCAAAAAAAGAAAATAAAAAGCATGGCAGACATTATCACTAAAGATTCGGAAGAGTTTAAGGAACTCACCGGATGGATCAAACGGACAGGAAAAAATCTGGAGGCTGCGGCGGCACGGATACGTCCGACAATTGCAGACGAACATTATTTAAGTGGAGATGAAGTATGCCGAATACTCCATGTTTCCAAGCGTACATTACAAACACTACGGGATGAAAAGGCAATACCTTATACCTCAATTACTGCCACCGGAGGTAAACTGCTCTATCCGGAAAGCGGGTTATACGAGGTACTCAAAAAGAACTATAAAGATTTCAGGCGTTACTTGAAATAGCAATCTGCCGGAATATGAATATGAAAAACACCCTCCATTATGGCCGAAGGGTGTTTTTTTAACTTATTTTTAATCGGCCAAGCGATATACAGAACCAATCTTGTCACACATCCTATCCGTATCTTCCCAACCTTCGGATTGATCAGTTCAGCATAGACCTGTGTGGACAGAATCGATTTGTGTCCTAATACTTTTTGCAAGGTCTCTAACGGCATGCCTTTCAATATAGCCAAAACTGACAAAGTATGTCTTCCAATATGAGGAGTGATATTTATATTGCAATTACTACTTTTTCCCTAAAATACTTAAACTACTTTCATGGTTTCATAATCACCAACGGGGAAGACGCAATCAGGAGAATCCTTCTTTTTGTTATCACCCTTATATTTTTCTACAAGTTCAATTGCTATGGGCAATAATTTCACGACGTATGCTACACCTGTTTTTGTACGGTTTCCCATGAGCCATGTGCCACCGTCAGAATCTGTATGGATATTCTTATAGGTAATTGCTTTCAAATCTGCGAAGGCGAGACCTGTGAAGCACATGAAAAGAAGCATGTCACGCATAGCCTGCTGACGTTTATACCTCAATTCTATATGTATAAGTCTTTGCAATTCTTCTTCGGAAAGGAATGAACGTCTTTTATATCCCGGCTTACATCCAAAACCGGTGAAAGGATGAACTTTTATCAAACCTTTCTCTTGAGCGACATACATTAACCATTTCATGGTATTGACACGTCCAAATGCTGTAGAACTAGCCGAGCCGCATGTACCTAACATCCAATTATAATAATCTTCAATAAAATTTTTATCGAGTTCATCAAGTGTAATGTCCTCAACATGCTTTTTATCTTTCAAGAAAAGCAGTGCGCTCTTATAATCAGCAACTAAACCAAGATATGTACTTTTTGCTTTTTCCTTGCCTACTTTCTCCTTATATGATTCAAGTTGTTCCCTGAAAAGTGCCATAAGGGTGTGGGAATCCTCTTTAAAACCGACATAGCGGCTATAGACTTTCTTGGCTGTGACAAAACTATCATGATCGCAAATGTATTGATAATGCTTGGCTATTTGGGCTTTGGCATTATCTAGTTCCTGGTTTAACATTCTGGCTTCTTCGGATTTCCCTTTAGCCCGGTTAGCTTTGGCGTCCCATAAGGAAATAGACACTTCTTTTTTACAGCTAAAACAAGCTGTGGTCTTGTTGATGGTTATACGTCCCATTACAGGCACTTTACCATTCTTAATCGATTGATTTTTAGCGTAAAACAACACTCTGAATGTACTTCTCATAACTCAACTTTTTTAGTTACAAATTTAATTACTGTTGAGCTATTTGATGTTATGAAGAATAATGCAATATATTGAAAACTAATGTATTATATCCGATTAGTAGGCAAATTGGGAGAGGTAACAGATAAGTAACATAACTCACTCCCAAATATGCTCTATTTAGCTTTATTCACCACATCCGACTAAAACATTAGTTTTATAACTATTTGAATTTTAATTGGTTTGCACTATCTTTGCGCATCTTAAAAAAACACTTTGTTTCATTGCTTAAAACAATTTATTTCAATAAAATATTAATTTGAGAATTAACCTCAAAATTATTCATTGCGCAATAAATGTTGTAAATCAGGGTCATTCTTTATCCTTTCCATTTCGTCCGTGACAATCTGCTGGACTTCCTGCTTGACCCGGTTGTAATTAGCCTGTATTTCTTCTTGCATCCGGTCGTTCCCGTCCTCGTCCCTAAAATCTATAATTTGGGGCAGTTTCTTGTAACTGGCTGTTTCCCGCTTCACTTTCTCGTTATCCACCACTATTTCCGCATGGAATATTTTCTGCTCTATCCGTTCATCGAAATTGTCGCTGACCGCACCCACGAACATACCCTGTGTGAGATTGGATATTTTGCTGGGTGGTATCAAGCTATCCATCTGCGTACTGATAGAGGTTGATTTGTCGTTCCGGTTGATAGTCATGCTTTGCCGTTTTTGAAGTACCTTTCCGAAACGGTCTGAAAGTGTTTTAGCCGTTTCAGAAACCACCTGACCCGAAAATATATTACCCACTGTATTTTCGATAACTTTACTCTCCTTGTCTCCGTAATCCCGGCGTAACTGGCTGAAATCCTGAAATCCCAAACAGACCGCTACCCGGTTGCTTCTTGCCGTTGCTATCAGGTTATCCAGTCCCCGAAAATAGATGGTCGGTAATTCATCTATGATTACGGAACTTTTGAGTTGGTACTTCTTGTTTATCAGCTTCACAATACGGGAATTATACAGTCCCAAAGCACAGGAATAGATATTTTGGCGGTCGGGATTATTGCCTACCACCAATATTTTAGGTTCTTCCGGATTGTTTATATCCAGTGAAAAATCGTCCCCTGTCATTACCCAATATAAAGCGGGTGAAATCATCCTCGAAAGCGGGATTTTAGCACTTGCAAGCTGCCCCCGCAACTGGTCTTGCGCATTAGATTCCCATGCGTCCATAAACGGTGAAAGGTAGTTTTCCAGTTCGGGATAACTGGTTAAAATAAGTGAATGTATCGGCATATTTCTTGTTCAAAAATTACAATGGCGTGCGGGAATGTACAATACTTACCACCCTGATAGATTTTCAAAAACCAAATGATAGAAGCCAGCAGGATAATCGGGCTTTCTACAAAAAAGTACTCCCTGCTTGGTTATCCAACTGCGATTTAAATTTAACATGATTGTATAACTGGCTTCGTATGCGTCCGATATGTCCGTCATAAACGCCGGATTTATCGGGTTGCATCGGTGGCTTTTACGTGGGTCGTCAAAGTTAATCATGTAGAATTTAGGCTTCACTTTATATCCATCTAAATGACTGATTAAGTGATTGTAAGCTATCTCTGAAAGGTCGGGAAATTTGTAGTCATAAATATAAACAGCAAAACCTTTTTCGATTTGCTGTTTGATGTAATTATTGACTATCGCATACGATTTTCCCGAACCGGCGTACCCAATACCATGCTTGCCCTGAACGG
>ENA-OQJE01000179-OQJE01000179.1-human-gut-metagenome-genome-assembly--contig:-NODE-179-length-13880-cov-3.288155_pt1 | contig 13880 bp, 11 predicted proteins | sample MGYA00242594_ERZ504760 | MGnify/ENA primary metagenome ERZ504760 (study PRJEB26092, sample SAMD00036358) | human gut metagenome | host: Homo sapiens | study: EMG produced TPA metagenomics assembly of...
GTGAAACGGTTGATAGAGGAACGGTGTTATTTATTCTTAAAGGGGGGATATGTTTGAATTGTATTTGTCATGATATTTTTGGGGGGAAGTATATGGTAAATCGTTTGTATGTTTTTTAGGGGGAGTTGTCAGGTTATCTCCCCCCCCTAAATATTTTATGTATTATCGTATAGAATTAACTGTCACGGCATAAATATATAGAAGAAAAGATTATTTTATTACTTCACCTACATACATATTATATGCCTTCTGGCCGTTGTTACTGGGGTTCATCTTTTTTGCTTCCTCACCGGTAACTGTCTGTTTCATCAGTTTCTTACAGTTTACTATCAACCACGGCTCACTACTACCTTGCTTGTAGAACGAAATTTTATAATTGTCGCTTTGATCCATTAGCATATTGCCCATTGATTTGGATTGGTCAATTATGCAGAATGCTACTTCTTTGCCGAATAACTGACCGAAACCTCCCCAACATTCTTTACCAATTTCGAATTGTTCATCGTTTCCGGCAGTAATTGTCATACGTGAAGATGCCTTGATTTGGTCATCTATGCTTTGTTCTTTGCTAGGAGTTGCATTATTAGCTACTTTTATTTCGGTATTACCCTCAGAACCACCGATGATAGCCGGTTGGGCAGGGGGAGTTACCGGAGTGGCGGTAATGATTGTGGTTGTATTTGATATCGGAGTGGCTGTTACACCCGAAGTAGGAGCAACTGCAATTTGTGAGTTGTTCAAGACTTTGTTGCCCAATGTATCTTGGATAGATTTGAACAGTGTGTCTTTCAAGTCAATTGTTTCTCTTCTGAATTTGCCGCAGATGGGAGCCAGTTTGGTCTTCGATTTGTTTAAAGCCATATCGTCTACAATCCATTCCTCTGCGCTGTATTTTTCTCCTCCGTCACGAGCTTCATCATACCAATAGCGGATACGGGTCATTTCGATATCACATTTTCCGTTTTCCGCAGGTGATAAACATCTGATAATAAATTCTGGTTCTGTCCAATAGACAATGCAGAGGATGAGAATACCAGATATTCTTCGCCACCTGCTGCAATGGTTCCTTCATCTTCATTGGTGTAAAGAACACGTGCATTGAACTTGCCTTCGGGCTTGAAACGTTCTGTAGCCCATTTCAGCATTGTCTCATATAGCTGGTCTTTCGTTAAAGACGGTGCCTGTATTTCTGTTTTGAAAGAAACTTTACCGTCATCCAAAGTTATTGCTCCCGCCAGATATTTGGGATCTGTCTGTGCCATAGCGATGAATGGCAGGCATAAGAGCATTAAAAAAAGAATTTTCTTCATAGTAATATATCTTATTTTATATTTTAATCTAAGCAAAGATAAGGAATAAAAAAAAGAGAAGCTATAAAGCCTCTCTTTTTTTACTTTTATTATTATTGCGTGAATTTTACTTTACAGGTATCTTTTCAATGCGTTTTTGGTGACGTCCGCCTTCAAAGCCGCTGTTAAAGAATTCATCTAATATTTTTTTCAGCCATTTCATGGTCTATGAATCGTCCTGGCATTACCAGAACATTGGCATCATTGTGTTGACGTGACAAATGGGCTATCTCGGGAATCCAGCATAGTGCCGCACGGATACCCTGATGTTTGTTCAATGTCATGCTGATCCCTTCACCGCTTCCACAAATAGCTACTCCGGGTCCGCATTCTCCGGCTTCTATAGCCAGTGCAAGCGGATGGGCGTAATCTGCATAGTCACAGCTTTCTGTACTGTATGTACCGAAATCTTTGCATGGATAACCTTTTTCAGTCAACCATGTTTTTACAAACTCTTTCAGTTCAAATCCTGCATGATCGGATGCCAGTCCTACTTTTTTCATGCCAGCATTTCTTTTACTTGATTATACACGTTCTGTGCGGTAAAGCCCAGCTTTTCATCCAATACTTTGTAAGGAGCGGAGAATCCGAATGATTCCAGACCGAATACTTTACCGTTGGCACCTACCAAACCTTCAAGGTTTACAGGAAGACCGGCAGTCAGACCGAATACTTTAGCCTCTGTGGGAATGACACTGTTTTGGATTCCTTGCTTTGGCTGCGGAACAATCCCTCAGAAGGAGCGGATACGATACGTATTTTTATGCCATCCTTGCGGAGAAGTTCTGCACCTGCTTCCAAAGTGGAAACTTCGGAACCTGAAGCGACTAGGATTATATCCGGATTTTCGTCGGAACCTGCAACAATATAAGCGCCTTTTGCAGCCTGTGAGTAGTCGTTTCCTGCAGGCAGATTCGCAATATTCTGGCGGGAGAAGATTAGTGCGGTGGGGGTGCTGGTATTTTCCATGGCCAATTTCCACGCTACAGTGGTCTCTTCCGCATCTGCCGGACGGAGTACCAACATAGAATTGTGCCCTTTGTGGTTTTTCAGTTTTTCCATCAGGCGGATTTGTGCTTCTTGTTCTACCGGTTCGTGAGTAGGACCGTCTTCACCTACACGGAATGCGTCGTGTGTCCAGATGAACTTGACGGGAAGTTCCATCAAGGCAGCCATACGTACGGCGGGTTTCATATAGTCTGAGAATACGAAGAAAGTAGCACATGCAGCAATCACGCCTCCGTGAAGTGCCATACCTAGGCAGCAGCAAGCCATGGTTAATTCGGAAACACCTGCTTGCAGAAACGCGCCGGTGAAGTCATCTTTAGTGAATGCATGTGTTTTCTTCAAGAAACCGTCGGTCTTGTCTGAGTTTGACAGGTCGGCCGAAGAAACGATCATGTTTTCTACTTCTGTAGCTAGTACACCGAGAACTTTGGCAGAAGCACTGCGTGTAGCATCTCCGGCTTTTTGTTCAATAGCATTCCAATTTACTTTCGGAGCTTTGCCTGAGAACCACAGTTCCAATTTAGCTGCCAGTTCGGGATTAGCTTTAGTCCATTCAGCTTTAGCTGCATATTTTTCTGCAACAATTTTTTTCAGTTCTTCTGCACGTTTGGCATACAACTCTTTTACTTCAGGGAAGATTTGGAAAGGATTGGTTGGATCGCCACCTAAGTTTTTGATTGTATTGATGTAAGCATCACCTCCCAAAGGGGCACCGTGGGTGGCACAGTTACGTTCATAACTGGAATCATCCGCTTTGCGTGCACCTTTACCCATAATGGTCTTACCGATAATTAATGTGGGCTGACCGGTTACGGCTTTCGCTTCTGTCAGAGCTGTGCGGATTGCATCGGGATCATTACCATTGATAATAATTACTTTCCAGTGCCATGCTTCGTATTTCTTGGCAACATCTTCGCTGGTAACAGCATCGGTAGCGGTAGACAGCTGGATGTCGTTTGAATCATAAAACATGATCAGATTGTCCAGTCCCAAATGACCTGCCAAACGTCCTGCACCCTGAGAAATTTCTTCTTGAATGCCACCATCGGATATATAGGCATAGATAGTCTGGTCCATGACATTACCCAGACGGGCTTTCAGAAATTTGGCAGCGATAGCAGCACCTACTGCAAAAGTGTGTCCTTGTCCTAACGGACCGGAAGTATTTTCAATACCGCGCATGATGTCCACTTCAGGGTGTCCCGGAGTCGGACTTCCCCATTGACGGAACTGTGCCAGTTCTTCCATGGTGAACTTGCCGGTCAGTGCCAAAGTGGAATATAACATCGGTGACATGTGGCCTGGATCAAGGAAGAAACGGTCACGTCCTTCCCAATGCGGATTTTCAGGATCGTAAACTAAAAACTCAGAGAAAAGTACATTCACAAAATCAGCGCCACCCATAGCTCCACCCGGATGTCCTGAATTAGCTTTCTCTACCATCGAAGCAGCCAGAATACGGATGTTGTCCGCTGCACGGTTCATAAGTTTCTTTTCGTTCATATTAAAATAATATTATAATTTGAATGCTATTAGTGAGTCGGTTTATCCTTGCTATTTTATTTAATATCTGCAAAGATAACTCTTTATGTGTAAACCACAACATGTAAAGAGGCTCTTTTTTAAACCTGTTTGACTCACTTCTTAAATTGGGTCGCTGCTTCTTCAACAGGCAGTCCTGCCTTATAGTTTTCGATGTATGTGTTGAATCCGGCTACATCTTCGGCTGTTGGCGATATTTCAATACCGGCATCACCGGCGAATACTTTGTCTTCCAGAAAATCTGCCAGGGATTGTTTCTTTTCATTGTTGACAAGGTAAGAACCTAGCAGGGCGATTCCCCATGCGCCACCTTCACCGGCAGTTTCCATTACGGAAATAGGGGAGTTTATAGCTGCTGCAAGTATTCTCTGGCCTACACCTTTCGTCTTGAATAATCCGCCGTGTCCTGTGATTCTGTCTACTTTGATTTTCTCTTCATTGAAAAGAATGTCATTACCTATCTTAAGAACTCCGACTGAAGCGTATAAATGGGTACGCATGAAGTTGGCGAGGCTGAATTTGTCATTTGCAGAACGTACAAACAATGGCCTTCCGTCGGCAAGTCCTGTCACGGGTTCACCTGAAATATAATTATATGAAATAAGACCACCGCAATCTGCATCACCTGCGAGCGCATGATTGTAAAGTTTTCCATATAATTCATTCATATCTACAGGTATACCCAGCAGTTCTTGGTATTCCTTAAACAGATTGATCCAGGCATTGAGGTCGGAGGTGCAGTTGTTGCAATGTACCATAGCTACAAGGCTTCCGTCGGGAGTGGTGACCATGTCAATCATTTCGTATGGCTTGGACAACTCTTTTTCCAACACAATCATGGAAAATGAGGAAGTGCCTGCTGATACATTCCCGGTACGTTGCTTGACAGCGTTGGTTGCTACCATGCCAGTTCCGGCATCTCCTTCCGGAGGACAGACAGGTATACCTGCTTTTAAATGGCCCGACACGTCCAGCCTCTTGGCACCTTCTAGTGTAAGGAACCCTGCATTCTCGCCGGCGGGTAAGACTTTGGGCAGGATATCTGTCAGTTTCCAGGGGTATCCTTTAGGAGCTACCAACTTGTCGAACTTGGCTATCATTCCGGCAGAATAATTCTTGGTAGCCGGGTCTATGGGAAGCATTCCTGATGCATCACCTATGCCCAGAACTTTTTGACCTGTAATTTGCCAATGAATGAAACCTGCAAGGGTGGTCAGATAGTCAATGTCACTTACGTGCTCTTCATTGTCTAAAATAGCTTGGTATAAATGAGAAATGCTCCATCTCAGAGGAATATTATATACGAATAATTCAGATAAAGCGGCTGCTGCCGGACCGGTATTGGTGGTTTCTCCATGTACGGAAAGGTACAAGGATTTCTTCTTCTTTATTGAATGCCATATAACCATGCATCATGGCACTGACACCGATTGCTGCCTAAGGTTTCTATTTCTGTGTCATATAGCTTTTTTACGTTGGAACGGAGATCTGCATAGCAGTCTTGCAGGCCATGCCAGATAGCTTCCACACTGTAAGTCCACAGTCCGTCTACCAATTGATTTTCCCAGCTATGGCTTCCTTGGGCAATGGGCTTGTTTTCCTGGTCAATCAAAACAGCTTTGATTCGCGTTGATCCGAATTCTATGCCTAGAATAGCTTTTCCTGCTTCGATGGTTGATTTTGCATCTGATTTCATATTAAAACCTATAATTTAAGGTACAACAATAATGATGATAAAATAAGGTGGGATGTGCCAAGAATCTTATTAGCCTTGACACATCCCCTCTTCATGGATGAATTAGCAAAGTGCTTTGTTCAGCATATAGTAGACTTCGTTCATGCGAAGCTCTTTCTTGAAGTTGCTGATGGTAGTATCTTTGTCAATACGGATCATTTCGATACCTGCAATTTCAGCATAGTCTTCCCAATATTCTGCTGTCAGATCATAAGAGAAGCAAGAATGATGTGTTCCACCTGCCAGGATCCATGCGCCTGCACCTACTTCGAAATTAGGCATCGGAATCCACAGGGCGGAAGCAACCGGTAATTTGGGCAACGGTTTCGGTTCGATGCATTCTACGTCGTTCACGATCAGACGGAAACGGTTACCCAAGTCTACTACAGTGGCGGTACAACCTGAACCTACTTTTGAAGTGAATACAAGACGGGCTGTCTGGCTCTTGCGAATACCTATACCTAGGAAGTGTACTTCCAGACGTGGTTTGGAAGCGGCGATAAGAGGACAAACTTCCAGCATATGTGATTGCAGGATAGCACTGTTTGCACCATCGAAGTTCAATGTGTAATCTTCCAAGAAAGAACAACCTTGGGAAAGTCCTTGGTTCATCACCCATACAGTGCGGTAGAGAGCTGCTGATTTCCAGTCACCTTCCGCACCGAATCCGTAGCCTTCAGCCATCAGACGTTGGGAAGCCAGTCCCGGAATCTGATCGAAGTAGCTGCCGTCTGTTTGGCCCAAATCATCAAAATTAGTAGTGAATCCTTTAGCGCCTTTGGCTTTGAGGATGGCACGAAGAGCTAATTCGGCTTTTGCAGCATTCCATACTTTCTGATAAGCTTCGGTTGATTTATCTTCTAATGAAGCATCGTGGTCGTATTCGTTAAAGTAAGTTGCTACAAGTGCTTCTACATCTGTATCCTTGATATTTTTATGGTATTCCATCAGTTCGCTTGCCGGACAGTAATCTACGTGGTACCCCATACGTTGTTCTGCTTCCACTTTATCACCGTCAGTTACAGCTACATTATTCATCTGATCGCCGAAACGGATGATCAGCATATCCTGAGAGTCTGCCCAACCTGCACAAACGCGCATCCAAACGGCAATCTTGTGCTGGGTGTCTTCGTCTTTCCAGTAACCTACCACTACTTTGCGGCGGATGCGCATACGGGTACAGATATGTCCGAATTCGCGGTCACCATGGGCGGATTGATTCAGATTCATGAAGTCCATATCCATGGTATCCCAAGGAATTTCCTTATTGAATTGAGTGTGTAGATGTAACAGTGGTTTCTTTAACTGCTGCAGACCGTGAATCCACATTTTAGCAGGGGAGAAAGTGTGCATCCAAGTGATGACACCGATACATTTTTCATCGTTGTTGGCTGCTTTGAACACTGCTTCCACTTCTTTAGAAGAATTGGCTGTTCCTTTATATACTACTTTTACAGGAAGTTTCCCTGATTCGTTCAATCCGTTTACCATTTCATTGGAGTGAGCGTCTACTGCTACAACTGCGTCACCTCCGTACAGAAGCTGTGCTCCTGTTACAAACCATACTTCATACTGATCAAATGCTTTTTCCATAATGTTATATTTTAAAAGGGTTATTAATTTCTTTGTTTCTTATTTCTGTCCATAATAGGCATTGGGACCGTGTTTGCGGCTGAAATGCTTTTCTATTAATAAAGAATTCATCGTTAAATGAGGGTTGGCGGCAAAAGCGATACTTGCCATTTTGGCTACCTGTTCCATGACTACTGCATTATGCACAGCATCATTGGCATCTTTTCCCCATGCAAAAGGACCATGATTTTTTACTAGTACTCCCGGAGTATGTACAGGGTTCAGTTTCTTGAAACGTTTCACAATCACATTGCCTGTTTCCTGTTCGTAGGCACCTTTTACTTCCTCTTCTGTCATATCTGCGGTACAAGGAATGGCGTCATGGAAATAATCGGCATGAGTCGTTCCGATATTGGGAATATCCATTCCGGCTTGTGCCCAGGCGGTGGCATAGGTGGAGTGGGTATGTACCACTCCACCTATTTCGGGGAATGCTTTATATAGAACTACATGGGTGGGAGTATCTGAAGACGGACGAAGAGAACCTTCTACCACGTTGCCGTCCAGATTTACTACAACCATGTCTTCAGCTTTCATATCATCGTATGATACACCACTGGGTTTGATTACTACCAAGCCTGTTTCACGATCAATGGCAGAAACATTTCCCCATGTAAAAATAACTAGTCCGTGTTTCACCAAATCCAGATTGGCACGGAATACTTTTTCTTTTAATTTTTCTAACATAATGAATAATTGGGTAATGTGGCAATATGCTAATTTGTCAATTGGCAAATTATTGCATCGGCACATTATTTTAAAGTTTAAATTTCGGATCCTTTCTGTAGGCCTTATCATTAAATTTATAAAGATAAGCACCTCGTCGGGAACCTGATTTGTCTATCAAATCTGTTTTTTCAATGAAATCCATTTCGGCTACCCGCTTGCGGAAATTCCGCTTGTCCATCGGTTCGCCATAGATTGCTTCATATAGATTTTGCAACTGTGTCAGGGTAAACAATTCGGGCAGCAGGTTAAACCAATTGGATTGTATGATGCTTTGTGCTTCATTAGTTCACGTGCTTTGGAAATCATGATCGGATGATCGAAAATGAGCTGTGGCAGTTCGTCTATTTTTGTCCAATGGGCATTGTGCTGCTGCACTAGTTCCCTGTCATATTCATTTACATTGACTAAAGCATAATAGGCTACTGATATAACTCGTTCTCCTGGATCGCGCTCTAAGTCGCCAAATGTGCCTACTTGTTCCATATATACATTTTCCAATCCGGTCAGTTCTGCCAATACCCGTTTGGCGGCAGCGTCTACACTTTCGTCTTCTTGTACGAATCCTCCCATCAAAGACCATTTTCCCATAGCTGGTTCAAAATTTCGTTTTAGTAGAAGCAGTTTTAATTCTCCTTCGTCAAAACCGAAAATGATACAGTCTACAGATACATAGAATTTAGGATTTATGTTATAATAGGTGGTCATGGTTTAGTGTCGGTTTAAAATTAACAGGCTGTATTCTTCAAGATAATTCAAAGCATACAGCCTTTAATTTATGGTTTACCAGAAATAAGCATAGAATAGTGCGCAAAGCAGAACTACACCTAAAGAGGTTATAACATCCCCATTTGTTCCAGCTCTTTCTGATAAGTTCCTTGTAACTGCCGGTAAAGGTGATGGCTTCCACTTGTTTGGCGGTTGGAGCCGGAGTGAAGCATGATACAACAACCATTAACAACAAAAGGAATACAAGTAACCATATTTCAAAAATAAGCCAGTTTGTCTGCCAAAACCAAGTTGTATTTTCCCAAAACCAGCCGGTCATCACATCTTTTCCGGTGTTGGTGAGGATATTAGTCAGCAAACGGATCATACCAATTAGGAAACCGACAATCATGGCAGTTTCACCGGCTTTCGGAGTGATTTTCTTGGAGAATATACCAAGTGCAAATACGGCTACCATTGCAGGTGCAAGGAGAGACTGTATACCTTGCAGATAGTCGTAAAGGCTGCCGAGACTCATCATTACAGGAATCCATGCCATGCCGAGGATAACTACAACTACGGTAGCGATACGTCCTACCATAACATAAGTAGCTTCACTTTTGTTCTTAAACATGGGTTTGTAAAAGTCTTCTGTAAAAAGTGTGGCACATGAATTAAAGAAAGCAGCCAGTGAAGCAACCAATGCACAGATGAATCCAATAGTTACAATACCTTTTACACCGGCAGGCAGAACATCCTTTACCATTACAGCAAAAGCTGCATCTGTATTTGACATATCAAATTCACCTTTTGCAGCTAAGGCGGCAGCTACCATCCCCGGAATAAGAAACATGAAGACAGGCAGGATTTTAAAATAACCGGCTGCAATAGTACCTCTACGGGCACGCTTCATTACTACATCATTATCTTCGCCTTTACGTTGTCCAAGTACACGCTGTACGATATGCTGGTCGGTACACCAATACCAGAAACCGATGATAGAAGCTCCGATAAATACCCAGAATCCAGGATAATCTTGATACATCGGGTCTGCTTCAGTCCAGTGAAACATATGGTTGGCACCATAAGCGTGTCCGTCTGCTCCTATATTCATGGCGCTACGCGCATGATCCATCATTTCTGTCCATCCTGTAGCAATATTACCGTCTCCCAAGGCTGACAGTCCCAGGAAAAGAACCAAGAAAGAACCAATGATTAAAATAGGGGTTTGAATAGCTGAGAGGGTCATTACTCCTTTCATTCCACTCAGTACGGTGAAGATGCCGGTCAAGACAATAAGTCCGATTGCCCCATACCAAAAAGGAAGTCCAAGTAAAAATTCCAAAAAGATACCTCCGGTATAGGCGGTTACACTAACTTTAGTAAGAATGTAGGCTATCAATGTGATGATAGAAAGCCATGAACCGGTACGTGGGGTATAACGGTATTTAAGGAAATCGGGCATGGTAATGATTTTGCCCATTTTATTGTTTAATAGTTGGTAGAATGGAACAAAAAGCCATCCTAGAAGAAGAATCATCCAACCTTGCATTTCCCAGTGTGCCATACCTACTCCGGATTTGGCACCGGTTCCTGCCAAACCTACCAGATGTTCCGAACCGATATTGGCTGCAAAGATAGCAGCACCAATGATGTACCATGGCTCACCTTTACCAAATAGATAATCTTCACTGCTTGCTCCTTGTTGCGAGCGTTTGTCTTTTTGTACAGAGCGCCATACCGCCCATATCACAGCTACAATGCCGACTGCCAGTATTGTCCAGTCCAGCCAGATGAATTCATGTGAATTCCAATTCATGATATTAAATATTTAAAGTTTAACAATTATTTTTCAACACCGAATTTAAAGATACATTGGCTGTGATAGGTCTGTCCCGGTTCCAGGATTACAGAAGGCCATTGTGATTTGTTGGGGCTGTCGGGATAGTGCTGTGTTTCCAGACAAACAGACGCGCGTTGCGGATAAGTAATTCCCTTTTTCCCTTTTACAGTTCCATCCAAAAAGTTGCCTGTATAGACTTGTATTCCCGGTTCATTAGTATATATTTCCAAAGTGATACCACTAGTGGGGCTGGTCAGTTTGGCAGCCAGTTGGTTGATATCACCTTTCGTGTTAAGTACCCAATTGTGGTCGAACCCGTTGCCGAATTTTATTTGTTCGTTTTCAAAATTAGTCACATCGGGGGCAATAGTTTTAGGAGTATTGAAATCAAATGGAGTTTCTGTTACTGCTATCATTTCTCCAGTGGTCATGAATGTGCTGTCAACGGGAGTGATGCTGTCTGCATTTACATAAAGAATATGGTCGGTGGCTGGATTGGCAGGGTTTCCACTCAAGTTGAAATAAGAGTGGTTAGTCATATTGATAACAGTCTTTTTGTCAGTTGTCGCTTTGTAGTTTATGTCGATGGCATTGTCTCTTGTCAGTGCATAAGTAACAGTAGCGGTTACATTTCCCGGAAAATTGGCATCTCCATCTGGTGACTTCATAGTTAGTGTCATAGTACTGTCGTTTAATTGGTTTGCTTCATAAACTTGGTATTGCCATCCTTTAGGACCTCCATGCAGGCAGTGGCCAAAATTATTTTGGGGCAGTTGAATGGTTTCTCCATCTATTACGATGACTCCTTTATTAATACGGTTGGCATAGCGTCCGATAGAAGCACCGAAGTCGCTGGGAATATTTTGGTAGTCAGCAATGCTGTCAAAACCCAGCACTACGTCTTTTAGATTTCCGTTTTTGTCAGGGACCATGATAGATACAATACGTCCGCCAAAATTGGTTACGCATACTTCCATTCCGGCTGCATTTTTAGCGTATACAGTTTAACAGGTTTTACGCCATCCACTATTGTTTCATAATTAGTGGGGGCTAATCCGGACTTTGTAAGTGCTTCTTGAGATTGTTTGGGAGCGCAAGCACTTAACAATGTCAGTGCGATACCGGTTCCCAGAAAGGTTTTTTTTCATGCTTTTCATGATATAAAAGTACTAATTAGTAATAGAGTATATGATTTTGGGTGTAAAAGTAACACTATTACTAATACATTGGATATGAAAAGAGTATGTTGTGCAACATAAAAGTGTATTTCCTACACTTTTATAGCATAAAGAAGAAAAAAACCGCTTTGGATTCAAAGCGGTTTTTTCATATGTTAGCGAATTTGAGATATTTTTTATACCAGCTTGCGAGAACCGTCACTGATGACTACATCGTAAACTTTTGGACTTCTTCCGAATTTTTCTTTGAATCTTTCTTTGGCAGTGGTGATGAATGTTTCGTATAGTTCATTTTTAACTAGGTTGATTGTACATCCACCGAAACCTCCACCCATTACACGTGAACCGGTAACACCGCAGTCGAAAGCAACATCATTCAAGAAATCAAGTTCCTCACAGCTTACTTCATACAATTTACTCATGCCATAGTGAGTTTCATACATCTTCTGTCCTACGGTTTCGTAATCACCTCTTTCCAAAGCGTCGCAAACATCGAGTACACGTTGGATTTCTTCAATGACGTATTCTGCACGCATATAGTCTTCTTCACTGATCTCGGCTTTTGCTTCCTGCAACATTTCCATTGTACAATCACGTAAAAATTCTACATGAGGATGTTTTTTCTGAATGGCAGATACGGCAGCTTCACAACTTTGACGACGCTTATTGTATGCAGAAGAAGCCAATTCGTGTTTGACTACTGAGTCAACTAATACTAAACGGTAACCTTCCGGTTTGAAAGGGAAATATTGATATTCTAATGAACGACAATCCAAACGGATCAAACTACCTTCTTTTCCAAATACAGATGCAAATTGATCCATAATACCGCAATTTACACCACAATAATTATGTTCTGTTGCCTGACCTACCTTGGCTAATTCAAATTTATCTATTTTGTTGTCGCCGAAAAGTTCGTTGATAGCGAAAGCGTATGTACTTTCCAATGCAGCAGATGAAGACATACCTGCACCCAAAGGTACGTCACCCGCAAAAGCAGTGTCAAAACCTTTCACATCTACACCACGTTTGATCATTTCACGGCAAACGCCGAAAATATATCTTGCCCAACTGGCTTTAGGAGCATCTTCTTCGTTCAAACCGAACTCTACATAGTCTTTTAAATCAATAGAATAAGCACGTACCTTATTGGTACCATTAGGTTTGATTTCAGCAATCATACCTTTATCTACTGCTCCGGGAAATACAAAACCACCGTTATAGTCGGTATGTTCTCCAATAAGGTTAATACGTCCGGGTGATGCATATACTGAACCTGTTGTACCATCAAAATGTTTGATGAAGCGACTTCTTACGTATTCTATATCCATGATATTAATAGTTTAAAGTTAATACTATATGTTTTTATAATTATTCTACAGGAATGTCTTTGTTTACGTTCTTGCATCCTATCAAACCATAGAACAACAGATAAGCAAGCAAAGCGATAATTAACCAATAGCTGGCCATATATCCCACAGCGTCAGAAATGAATTGCTGCAATAATGGGAAAATACCGCCACCGACAACCATCATCATAAAAATACCTGAAGCTTGTGCGGTATATTTGCCTAAACCCTCTACAGCGAGGTTGAAGATACCTCCCCACATAATGGACGTACATAAACCACAAAGTACCAAAAATAGGGCACTGACAGGTACAGAGGCCATTTCGAATCCATTTTCTACACTATATCCCGGCATAGAGACAGTGATTTCTTTTGGAGTGAAGATTGCGATTAATATAAAACAGATAGCTGTTGCGGAAACAACAATCAATTGTGTGCGTGTAGCTACTTTACCGCTGATGACACTACTTGCAGAACGTCCCACTAACATGAGCAACCAATAGATGGCAGCAATAGCACCACCGATAGCGGCACCGTTGGCAAGCAGGCCCGCACCTTTTTCCGTTGGGTCGGCAAGGTAGAAATTTAATGTGCCTGGAATACCGATTTCAATGCCTACATATACAAAGATACCGATTACACCTAATACAGTATGGCGAAAATTCCAAGGACTATGAGAGAATTTCTCTTTTTCATGACCTGCTTTTCTTAGATGGGGCTCTGGAATAGCGATGAATGAAAGAGCGATAAACGCTGATACGAATACACCCATTGCGATGAAAAGCAGAGGAGCTACATCTGACATAGCTG
>ENA-OQJE01000180-OQJE01000180.1-human-gut-metagenome-genome-assembly--contig:-NODE-180-length-13879-cov-5.559337_pt1 | contig 13879 bp, 7 predicted proteins | sample MGYA00242594_ERZ504760 | MGnify/ENA primary metagenome ERZ504760 (study PRJEB26092, sample SAMD00036358) | human gut metagenome | host: Homo sapiens | study: EMG produced TPA metagenomics assembly of...
GCTTATCACCTATGTGATCCAGAAGCTCCTTTACATCCCTTGCAAACAGCTCGCTGTCCTTTTCTTTTATGGAATCCATATCCTGCATCGTTTCATCCAGATGTTCCCGGTATCTGCGCTCTTCCAGAAAGTCTTCCCTGTCCATCTGGCGCAGCTTTTGGATCTTCTCTTCTTCCATTCCCAGTTCACGCAATTTCTTTTCTTCCTGTTCTTTCCAATAATTCCACTTTCGTTCTTCACTTGTCTTGTTATAAGCCATTTATCTTTCCTCCGATCTGATTTTTGATATAGAAATCAAATCGGAGCATGGCGGTGACCGGATAGGTACGTTATAATGTTCGAAAAATGTCGAAGAAAAAAATGCTGCAACCTCTTCGATTACAGCACTTTTTTCCATCTTACGTGAATATTTCTTGTTGGTTCATAGGAGATTCCTTCTTTTTCTCATAATGAATAAAAGACTCTTGTCATCCATTATTTATTATAATTTTTCTACTATTACAATAGCTTTTTTAACAAGTTTTCTTGTCTTGGAGTTTAAAAGAAAGCTACCAGTTTTTTTCCTCTGATAGCTTTCCATTCATTCTTATTCTGTTGGGAACATCGCTGCTTCCAACTTATTCATCTCTGTATCCAAAAGACCATATTTTCCTGAGTTATCTTTTTCCACGGATACGTTTACAGTAACAGCTTTTCCATATCTGTTCTTTTCAAGACTCTTCTGGACACTTTCTGTTAATACAGCTGCAAAGACTTCCGGATCATTTCCATCCAATCCCTGCTTTATTTTTTCATTGCTTACCTCTGTAGAGCTTTGTTGCAATGTCTGAAATACATTGGATGGTTCAACTTGTACACTTACTGTATAGACTCCATCCTCTTCTTTCACATCTTGTACTTTGTATTTTGCCAGTTTCTTTACTTCTGTCAGTTTTTCCGCATAATCAGCAATTCCTTTATCCGTAATGTTATCGGAATCATCAAATTGCTGTTGGATACTCTCATTAAAATCCTCTTCGATTTCTTTCTTGGCATCTTTTTCCGAGATTTCTAACAGATTCGCATAGTCCTTATATTCTCCATGATAGTGTGCATCAAGAGAACTTTGGACGTAGGATTTGGCATCAAAGTCTGGTTGTCTGGAGCAAGCTGATAACAATATACATACTATAATTCCTATACTTATGCACAAAACACAATTCTTCTTTTGCATATTCTCTCCTTCACGCTTTATTTATCTTCAATTTTTATCGAAAATAACATTTTTAAATACTGTTCTATTGACTCCTTTTGAACTTTTCTTTCAATATTATATGGAATGCACATAAAAAAACTCCACATAACCATTATCAATAAAACTCAGCAATACTTCTCCATTTTCTGTTAAAAAATGTACATATTTTTTATTACATTTACTTTCAAATTTAATATTCGACATTTGCTTGTATATTTTTTTGTAATGATTTTTTATGCTTACTTCATCTGTACAATCAGTTCCATCACCTATCAAAAAAGAATATACAACTTATCATAATCTTCATTTCTATATGTCATATAAGAATCTGTATGACCATCACCAATATTTTTATAATGCTCATTTGGAATCGAATAACTAATTATTTTCCCCTCTAATGTTTCAAATCTTTCTGTTTCATCAATTCTAATTTCACATGGTTCAAACATTTTTTTTTATAAACAAGCCCAATTCATAATCCGACATTTCTATAAAAATTAATATAATCTTTTTCTTCCGTTTTTTCGCGAATATCCCCCTCTATTATTCCGTTCCCATCTTCTAATTTCTAATTCATCTCCATTTTGTTTCAAATCAATTCTTTGATAATTCTTGGAAAATGTTGGAAAACTTTTATATTTTGTTTGTTTCCAAAAATTGTTTAATTGAGATTCGTCTACTTTTGGGGAACTTTCTGCAATTTTTATTCCTTTTCTAATTGCACAGCCTATCTTATCTATTGTTTCTTCAGCCATAATTTCAATTGTAGGTTCGATAGAAATATAACATCCCATAAACCTTTCAATGGCATTAGGCACAATTAAGAAACCATATTTTTGATTATAATATACAGAAATCATATCCGTTTTCTCCTCTCTATTACTTAAGGGGAATAAAATATTCCCCTTAAGCTATTTACTTTGCTATTATTTTCCTACTGTAATAATGAGTTTAACACCTTTATCAATACCATGTTTTGTAGCATTATTAACTGCATTTATCTGAGCTTCGCTTAATGTTACATTTGGAACAACTACTTGTAATTGTCTACCCACTATTTCTTCCGCATTAACAAATTTACCATTAAATGTTTCTCCTATAAATCCTGAAACTTTATTAATGTCCTTGACAATTACCTTTTCCAATTTATTACCATTTTGTATAAGTCTTTGCACCTAAGTCTCGGCTTTTAACACTAGTCACAACACCATTTTCTACTTTATCTATGGTCGGGAAATTGTGTCCCAAGTTATTTCCCATAGCTTTGTCAATAATATCTCCTCGCTCTAATGGTGGTTTTTCCCAAGTGCCTTCTGGCAATTTTGTTTCGGTTACTTCTGCAACTAATTTTTTAAACGATTTATCAATCCCATCATTATGGGTACTTCCTGCACTCCTTACTACATTCAAAAGTTTCCCAGCCCCATAACTAAGGCCACCCATAACGCCACCTGTCACTGCTCCTGCAATACCACCGACTAACGTATCTTTTGCTACTTGTTTCAGACTATTTCCAGACAAACCTGAATTCACTGCACTATATGAAGCTCCACCAATAGCTCCAATAACTGCTCCTGAAACCATCGCCGTTCCTAAGCCACCCATTGCTGGCAATGCTGCCAGAACTGCTCCTGCAGCCAAACCGCCTGTTGCAGCAACTACAAGACCAGAAACTGTAACCGCAGTTATACCAATGGCTACTTTTTTCACCGCATTCCAGTCTACTTTTCCAAGCTTATCTGTAATACGATTTGTTGTCGTACACATATGTCGTACCACTTCTGAGCGGATTTCTGCCGTTCTTTCTGAAACATAGGATTTGAAAGATGTATAAGTTTTTCCAATTTTCTGTACCCCATTGCTTACAGAACGAATAAACTGACTTCCTCTGGATGTGATCTTTTGATATGTACTGCTACTGGTTACACGATTTTTCACAGATTGATATGTCTGTTTTGCATGTTTAGCTGCATTTTTGGCAGTTTTTGCTACCCCCTTCACTGTGTTAACAATAGTTTTTGCTGCTTTCTTAGCTGTATTTACTACTGTTTTGACTACCTTTTTCGCAGTATTAACGATTTTCTTGCCGACACTCTTGACTGCTTTCGCTGCTTTTTTAGCTGTACTCTTAATCCTGCTCCACAATGAATGTCCTGTCGGATCACTGTAATTCAGCGGATTATTGGTCGTATAATCGTAGCGGTTTCTGGTCAATGGATTTTCTGTCGTTCCAAGGTCACTATCTTCAGTTGTAAAGGTTCCGTTCTCTGCGTTATAGTATCTTGCCCGCAGATACTGAAGTCCTGTTTTTACATTTGTGGACTCCCCATTGTAACCGTAGTAATTGACACCGTCTGCTGTTCCTGATGTAAGGTTACCGTATGAATCATACTGATAACTGTTCGTCAGATTAGCTGTTTCGGTCAGGATTCCGGTCACGCTGTTTCTTCCGTCATATAAATAATAACTGCTTTCTTCCGATTTATCAACGCTTACCCGTTCTCCGATTCCACTTTCTCCATAAGTATAAGCCTGACGTACTTTCTCGTCTGCTCCATACTCTGCAAGGACTTCTGTATTCTCGCGATTGATATCGTTGATATACTCTGTCAGTGTGTATCCTTTGGCATTGGAACCGCCTTTTACCAGAGAGGCAAGCTGCTCTTTCGGGCTGTTTCCATCTTCGGTACGCTGGTTCGCCGGGATCAGGACTTCATCGCCATAGCAGTCTTCCCATTTATAGGTGTTATCAAGTTCGAATACCCGGTTGTTATCTCCATCGTACATGGCTGCCATCAGGACTGTTCCACCCTGTTTTACTACTGCCAAACGATTCTCTGCTGTGTATTCATAAGTAACCGGATCTGCACTGTTTGTCTTATCACATTCCTGGATCAGATTGCCATCTTTATCATAGCTGTAGGTTGTTCCCGGATCGCCCCAGATCTTTGCATTGGTGCGTTTGATGAGCTGGTTGGAATCGTTGTACTTATAGTTATATTTTGCTTTGCTGACACCATCCTCGATCTTCTCGTAAGAGGTCCGGTTTCCAATCTTGTCATAAGTATAATTATGGACTGTCTTTTTACCGCCCTCTGCTTTTTCTGTACAGCGTGTCAGTTCCCAGTTGTCATCGTATTCATAGGTACGTGTCGTCTGGATCTCTTTTTCCTGATGCTCACAGTCTGCTTTGTCTGTCTCTTTCTGTGTATCGCCCCAGTTGTACCAGTCTTCCCAGCTTGGCGTCTTTCTTGTTCCAGCTTCCAGTTCCGTAGCTGTTTCTCCAACTACATATCCCTGATCATTGTACTTGTACTCATAAGTACTGATTACTTTGCCGCAGGAACCACAGGTATTCACAATCTTTGTGATATGATCTTCTGCATCGTAAGATACTTCCGTCTTTGTTCCATTACTTCTAGTAACTTCTGTCACACGGTTCAGTGCATCATGCTTGTAAGTGGTTACTTTTCTATTACGGTCTGTCAGTTTTACCAGATTATCATTTAAGTCGTATTCATAGCTGATCTTTGTCCCATCCGGGTATACGATTGCCTGCAGATTATCTGCGTCATCATAAACGTAGCTGACATCCTTTTTCGAACCGCTTGTCACTTTGGTGATTCTTCCAAGTGCATCGTATTCGTAGCTGCTCTTGCCTGTCTGATCCTTCATGGATACCCGTTCCCCGGCACTGTTATATGCGTAGGTCACGTCCTTTTCGGATGTCTCGCCTTTTGCGTCCTGATAAGATTTCTCCAACAGGTCATTCAGTTTGTCGTAATCATACGTGGTTTTCTTGCCGCTTGCCTGTGTATGTCCGGTCAGTCTGCCTTTTTCATCATAGTCGAATTTCTCCGTTCTTCCTGCCGGATCTTTGATGGATGTCAGGTTGCCTTCTAAGTCATAAGTATAATTCGTTGTCTTATTTGCTGCATTGGTGAAGGTCACCAGGTTATCCATGTTGTCGTAACCATAAGTTGTTACACCGCCAAGGGCATCAGTTACTTTGGTCAGGTTGTCATTCTTGTCATATTCCAGATGGCTCTTTAATCCGGTCTTATCTGTAACAACCTGAATATTCCCATGTGCATCGTAATCAAATCCCGTTGTGAATCCACGCTTGTCTGTAATAGAAGTTACCCTGCTGTCCTTATCATAGGTATAGGATTCCTTCTGCCCCAGTGCATCGGTCTCTTCTGTTACACGGTTGTCTTTATCGTAGACTGTCTTTGCAACATAGCCCATCGGATCTGTTACAGATGTAACATTATAATTCTTATCATATCCATAGCTGGTCTTTCTTCCACCCGGTTTGGTGATCTCAGTAATATTTCCTGCCGGGTCGTAAGTGTAAGCAGTTATCTTACCAAGCGGATCAGCTGCAGAAGTCATCTGACCTGCCAGGTCATAACTGTAGGTATTGCTCCGTCCAAGCGGATCTGTCTCCTTCACCAGATTGCCATACTTATCATAAGAAAAGCTGGTTGTTCCATCCAGTGCATTGGTAGAAGACTTCATGTTATGGAGCTTATCGTAAGTATAAGTAGTGGTACTCTTTAAGCTGTCGCTTTCTTTTACCACGTTGTCCACTTTATCATAAGAGAAATTTTTAGTATAACCCAGTGGACTGGTCATACTCTTCAGACGTCCGGCTTTATCATAACTATAGGTATACTCTCCACCATTCGCCTGTGTCATCTTTGTGACATTGTCATTCAGGTCAACACTGTACTGTGTCTCATTTCCCTTTGCATCCGTTACAGAAATGACATTGCCATGCTTGTCGTAATCATATTTGGTAACTGCTCCCTTTGGAGAAATCTGTTCCGTCATGTTACTCAGGCTGTCATATTTGTATTCGGTAATGAGTCCCATCGGATCTTTTGATTTGGTAAGATTTCCAATGGCATCATAACGGTATTCATTTGTTTCTTTTAACGGAGAAGTCTCACCGATCTTGCGGTCCAGTTCATCATACTGGTAGGTTGTCGTATTTCCATTTCCGTCTGTCTGGGATACGAGATTGTCATTTTTATCGTAAGCATACTTGGTAACCGTACCGTTTTCATCGACAGATTCCGTCACATTATCATTTCCGTCATACTTAAAGGTGCTGGATGCTCCCAGTGGATTTGTCTGAGAAATAACCCGGTCTTTCTTATCGTAAGCGTATTTATATGTGGCTTCCTCTTCTTCTGTCATGGATAACTGGTTGCCGACTTTATCGTAGGTAAAGGTTGTTTTATGACCTTCCGCATCCGTTACCGCTGTAATGCGGTCCATAACATCATATTCATAAGATGTGATACTTCCGTCTGCTTCAGTAAGTTTCAGGAGTCTGCCGTACTGATCGTACTTGTATGTTGCTGTCCTGCCAAGTTCATCGGTCTGTGTCAGTACATTTCCGGCACCATCATAAGTATAATCCATACTGTTTCCACCATTGTCGGAGGAATGGATCAGGTTGCCTGCTCCGTCATATTGATAGGTAATTACGAGTCCCTGTGCATCCGTACATTTTACAAGCTGTCCGATGGCATCGTACTCCATCAGCACCTTGTCCCCTGTCGGCAGTATTATGGATGTGTTATTTCCCTCTTTATCATACACATAACTATACGCATTGCCGAGGGCATCTGTCATCTTTGTGCTGTTGCCCTGTGAATCGTATTCGTAAGTGGTCTTTCCTTTCAGGGCATCCACCGTCTGTTCCAGATTGTCGGTGGAATCATATTTCATTGCTGTAATGTTGCCCTTTGCATCGCTTACCGATGTCATGTTTCCATTACCATCGTAAGTCATGGTACTGGTATTTCCATTTTCATCGGTAGAGGATACCAGATTTCCATTTAAGTCATACTTCATGGATACGGTATATCCAAGGGCATCTTTGGATGTAGTCAGATTTCCTGCCTTGTCGTAAGCATAAGTATCTGTTCTTCCCTCTTCATCGGTAGAAGATACCAGATTTCCTGCTTTATCATAAGTATATGTGGTAGTTCCACCTTCTGGGTTGGTTTCACTTAAGCGGTTTCCTGTATTATCGTAGGTATAAGTCCAGGTTCTTCCACTGTCATCTGATTTTGATACCAGATTGTCTGCCGCATCATAAGTATAAGTGGTAACTGCACCTAATTCATCTGTCTCTTTAGCGAGTCTTCCGCAGTTATCATATTCCTTGGAATGGCTGCTTCCATCTCCATAAGTAATCTTGGTTTCATTTCCTAATGCGTCATATTCATATTTGGTTATATTACCAACTGCATCTTTGGACTGAAGCACCTGTCCAAGAGAATCAAACTTGGATACGGTTGCATTTCCATTTCCATCGGTATATTTTTTCAGATTTCCTGCTTTGTCATATTCATAGAGCTTTGTTCCAAAATCTTTATTACTCTCTTCTATGACACGTCCCATGCTGTCATACTTATAAGTAATTGTATTTCCTTTTGCATCGGTTGCTTTGACCTGCTGATAATTCTTATCATAAACGTAGCTGATCTGATTTCCTTTCGGATCTGTACCACTGGTCATGTTGTACATCTTATCATAAGTATAAGTGGTGGTATTCCCCAGTGCGTCAGTACTTGCTGTAATATTTCCCACACCATCCAGCGTATAAGCGGTCACACCGCCATCGGCTGCTGTCTTGGAAGTCAGATTGCCATTCGCATCGTAACTGTTCGAGGTTACATTTCCAAGTGGATCTGTCATGGTAACTGCACGATTCATCGCGTCATACGTGAATCCCCATGCTGCTCCATTTCCATCCACATATCCGGTCATGTTCGGTCCGTCATACGAATACGTTGTTGTGACACCTCTGCCGTCTGTCTGGGATACCATACGATGTTTGTCATCGTAAGTATAGGTAATGGCTGTTCCATCCGGTTTTGTAGATGTGACCATATTTCCATTACCGTCATAACTGTAAGTAACCGTTGCTCCGTTATATCCAGTTGCACTGGTCAGCTTATTCTGCTCATTATAAGTATAAGAGGCTGTCTTTCCATCCTCTCTTGTCTCCGTTGCTACATTGCCAAATGTATCATAAGTGTAAGTTTTTGTTCCGGCTGCTGTCGTTTCGGAAGCAAGCTGATTCTCTGCATTATAAGTCTTTTCACAGGTTGTTCCATCCGGATATTCAATGGATGTTGTGCGGTACTGATCATCATAATGATAAACGGTCTTATTTCCTTCGTTATCCGTTGTTGTAGTAGAACTCTTTCCGTACTTGAAAGTTGCCGTTCCTTTTTCTGCATCAGTCTGCTCTACAACTCTTCCTTCTTTATCGTAAGTATTCTTTACAACCGTATTGCCATTCTCATCTTTCCAACTTGTCATACGGCTGTCATCATCATATTTGTACTCTTTTGTTGTTCCATTCGGATCTGTTACAGATATCAGATTTCCCTGCTCATCATATTTGTAAGAAACTTTTCCACCATCTGGAAGAGACAGTTCCTTGATATGCCCGAATTTATCCTGTTTTACCCCGAATGTTTTTCCGGATGGTGTTGTAATCTTACTCAGATTATAATCATCGTCATAATCTAATACTGTCTTAAATCCATTCACATCCGTTACATAACGTAAAATTCCATATTTATCAAATGACCAGACGCTCTGATCCGCATCTGTCAGTTCCCATCCGATGTAGTCATGGTCTGTATCTTTATAGCTGACTGCTTTTAAATCATATACATAACCATCCGGAGCAGTGTAGCTTCCATCTTCATTCTTATCAAAGATCAGATAACTTCCGTCCCCTCTCATATACAGAAGACTTCCGTCCTCCATTTGAGAAAGTGACTGGTCATAGTTAAAGCTCCATCCACGTCCGAACATGGAATGCTGGTCTGTTCCTTTGGAATTGTAGCTTCTTGTAATGGAGAATTCTCCATTCAGTTCATTCATCGTCGCATCGGACTGATCCATGTAGAAGTTACCAGTATTTAAGTTGACTGGTTCAAATCCAAATTCACAGTGCAGGCCTCTTCCCATCAATGCTCCGTCAATCCGCATCTTATCCTGATCGGTAAGCGGTGCAGGACTATATGGAACATTTGTCTGTGGGTTACGGATAAAGATCGTGTTATTTGCGACTACCAGTGCGTCCATAACCTGATTGTCTTTCATAATGTTCTTAAGCGGAACACCATAATATTTTGCAATCTTCGGGAATGTATCAAACTGCTTCACTTCATAGATCACAAAGCTGTCACTGGTCACTTCTTTTCCTGTTTCCAGCTTTCCATCAATCTCTTTCGATGCTTTTGCTTTGATCTTATAAAGCTTGTCCTTCGTCAGCCCTGAATACAGTGCACTCTGCCAGTTGGAATCTTTGCTGTAATACTTATTCGCCTCCGGGAACTGCTTATTGTATTCAGTACTGTCTGGATAGGAATACAATGGTTTTGCATCTGTTTCGTGATGTTCTTCATTTTCCTCATCTGGAAGCAGATAATATTCTACTGTAGATTTGCTCTTTGCAATTCCGTCTGCAAATACGGCATCAAACTTCAGCTTTCCATTTGTATTCTTTTCTGTCATCGGGCGAAGCAGGATCGTTGTTTCATCCAGTGACATATCTCGCAGATATGGATCTTCAGCCGGTGACCACTGGATGCTGAGTTTCGGTCCATAAACGGATGCCCTGTTATTCAGTACCTCACACTGCATAGAAGCTCCAAGGTTATTTGCCTCGGCAATGGCTACCAGTGCAAATCCGTTATTCGCATGAGTTCCCTGCACCCAGTCATTGACCAGATCTTTGACGTCATAATTGATATAGCTGTTCCTGCTGGTACTTGCATTCTGTACATCCTGAAACGTAAGATTTACTGGTTTTGTTTTCCATGTGATGGAGGTGTTCCACGACTGATCTACACGATAAAGTCCAAACTGGGATGCACCACCACTGTATGCAGTTTTCTGACTGACTGCAAATGTTGCACTGTCAATTTTGGAATCTTTCGGAATCTGACTAAAATTTGAATTTACTTTGATATAAGTCCGGCAGTTCTGGTGTGCAGTACCAAATCCTGCAAGGTTCCCAGACTTAATACCATCATCAAATCCGACATACGGATAATTGTTGTCACCAATCTGACTGGTAGGACTTCCCTCTTCCACACCGATCATGTTAAAGGAACTCTTCTGAATCTCTACTGGTGTCGGATCGATCCTGACCGGATACTGACGTTCTTCTGCCGAAAGCCAATCCCTATCTGGTTTTACGGTCAGGATTGTTTTTCCATCTTCTTCCCGAAGTTCCAATGTGATCAGGAAACTGATTTCCCCGGCAGCATCTTCCATTGATGGCGTCTCCAGAAGATACTTCGCATCTTTGATTGTCTTCCCTTCCGGATAGATATAGACCTGATTGTCTTTTACTTCTGCCTGATACCCCGGAATCTGCAGCTCGTATTCATAGACTTCCCTGTCTGTTGGCTGCTGAAGTACGATATCTTCCTTAATGCTGGAATCCAGTACTGTATACTGAACATCTGCGCCCTCGTAAACTTCATTATAAAGGATCGCATTGTCTTTAATAACGGAATGTGTATAATCTCCATCTACCGGAATGATCCCGATTCTGGTCTTTCCATTTTCAATCGTTACACCATTCTCTTCTGACATCTGTTCCGGAAGAAGGATACGCACTAATCGTTTGCCTTGTTCTGATAAACTTCTGTTTTCTCTTCCTTTTCTTCAGTTGCCACTACACTGCTGGCTTCCTGTGCTTCTTCGGATGCCGGAGTATCTGCTTCTTCTGGTTTTACAAGTGTATTATCAACCAGCTCGGTATCTCCATCCTCATTCTTATAAGTTCCGACATAACCTCCATAAACGGTTGTATACTGCTTGTCCCCTGTCTTATAAGTCTTGGAAATGGCATCATAATCAATCAGTTCACCTTCCGGTTCTTCTGGAATCGGATAGTAATCCTGTGGTTCTTTCAACTCCACTTCTTTTTCCTGCGGATTTTCTTCTGTTTCTTCCGCTGGAGTTGTCTGTTCTTCCTGCGTCTCTGTATCTTCTGATGGCGTCGTTTCATTTTGTACGTCCGCATCAGACTGCTGACTCTTATCTTGTTCTCCAGATGTGGAATCTGTAATCCCTGCTTCCTCTTCCGTCAAAGCCTCTGGTCTGGAGAAATCTGCATTCTTCTGTACATCCTCAATGGCCTCTTTTGCCTGTACAAAAATAGGCTCTGTTCCCTGTAGTGCCATCAGGAGTGCAAGTACTAAGGCTATAGCCGACTTTCGAAATCTCTTCATAGTCTCTTTCTCCCTCTTGTAATCTTTTTCTATAATTCCTTTACAAAATAACCGCTACCCTCCTTTTTTCTGACTTTGGCACTACTATAATCTAAAAAATCACAAAATTTTCATAAATGGTAAAAATGCCCCTTGAGGTGGCAAAAATAGACGAAATCGGTCGAAAAAAATAGTAAGACACCATCGCCTTACTATTTTTCATCTAATTTCATATATAATAATATTTTCACTTGAAAGGATTTCTCCGTATGGCAGATCTCCATCTGACCATGATATTTTTCTACTACGAGTTTCACATTTTGTAATCCTATTCCATGTCCTTCTTTCCTGCTTTTCGTTGTCAGATAAATTCCATTCCGCACTTTTGGTGTATCTTTTATGCTATTCTCAATCTGGATATTCATGATTCCTTTTCCATAATACATCTGAAACGATAATCTCCTTTCATCTGAAGCTGCTGTCCCACGAATAGCATTATCCATAAGATTTCCCACTATTATACTTATATCAAATAATTCTTCCCCTATATGATTCGGTATTTCTACAGAAATCTCCGGATTTTCAATTACTGATTTCGAATCTTCCAAAATATAATTCAGCAGATTATTCATATTACGGTTTTCTGTATATAAATGATGACATAAGGCTGTTCCGGCTATATTCTCCATTTGTTTCAGATACGATAGAATCTCTTCATTTCCTCCCGTTTTTGCCATTGCCCCTATTGTTGTAAGATGGTGCTTGTAATCATGATGTATCTTATTCAGCCTGTCCTGTGATTTCATCATCATCTCCAGTTCTTTTGCATACTGGCTCATCTGAATTTTCATCTCTTCCTGTTTTGCTGTTTCAATATAACTTTTCTGAACCTCATCGTGCAGATAGAAAATAAACACATTGATAAACAGTAAGAATAATACAATCGTAGACCGCACACCTCTTCTGTCTGGCAGCAATATCCTGATACAGACTATAATGCTGATCACCGGGACAGAAAGCATAGCAAGCCAATGACGGTTCTTTATATAATAACTTCTCTTTACACCTACTTTTCTTTCAATAATGACTTCCAGTAAAAAGAATATAAAATTTCCCATTACAATAGTTCCCGGTCCCATGTGATGATGCACCGGATTTCTTGCTACCGCATACCGTTGAAAGAACACGATTGGAATCCCATCACATAAAATTCCCATAATATATACCATAAGTGTATTCCAGACATGATGTTGCCAGTCTGCCTGATATGCCACTGTTATAATTAACAGAGCTATCAGCTCAAAGATCAGATCTCCGTACATCGTTCCCCACTGCATGCTTCCCCAGCATGAAAGCAGATATGCACAAAAATATGCAAATAGCTTTTGTGTATCCTCATTTTTTGGATACAGGATGGTATTGTAACGGAACACAGTATAAATCCAGAATAATTTACTTGTCAGATAAGTGATCAAATGGATATTCATAATCTTTTCTTCTCCGTTTGTAATAGTCTTTCCCTGACCTTCTTGCGATTTGCTTTACTGATACTGAGACGTGTCTTGTCTTTCATAACCACGTTGTCATATTCGTAATGCTCCACGTGTTCCATATTGATGAGATAGGACTTGTGAATCAGTAAGAAATATTCTTCTGTTACATCCGCTACATCCTTTAATTTTCCTCGATATTCATATTCTTTTTCCGATGTCACGATATGTACTCTTTTTCCCAGACTATAAAAATACAGGATCTTGTCATAAGAAATCTTGTGGATTCCTTTTGTATCCGTATATTCAAATATTTTCTTCCGTTCTTTTAACAGTTCCCGTAATTCACCTATCACCCGGAAAAGTTCTTCCTCTCGGATTGGCTTTACAAGAAAATCAAATGGATGAATACGGAATAATTTCATAGCATATTCCTGATATGTTGAAATATAGGTAATCCGCAGTTCTTTTCCATAATTTTTCTTTCGTATCTCCGTTCCGATATCAATTCCATTCTCATGTTCCAGACAAATATCAAGGAATAACATATCGTAGGATTCTTCTTCCAGCCTGTTAAGAAGCTGCTCCGCAGAATAGTATATTTCTATAGATATCTGACAGTCATTCGCTTTCCCATAATGGAGCAGCTTCTGTTCTAACCAATTACATAGGATGATGTCATCATCACAGATTGCAAGTTCTAGCATATTTTCTTACCCTCAGTCTTTCGTAACACGACAAATGGGGAAAAGAATCCCCTTCAATTCTTTTCCCGAATGGACATCACTAATTTTGTGTCATTTTTCCGATGCAACAGCACCACTTCCTTTGCTGTCTTATTTTGCCTCTATATAATAAACACTTGAACAGAAAAAACTGTCGCCATTTTA
>ENA-OQJE01000183-OQJE01000183.1-human-gut-metagenome-genome-assembly--contig:-NODE-183-length-13771-cov-2.747581_pt1 | contig 13771 bp, 12 predicted proteins | sample MGYA00242594_ERZ504760 | MGnify/ENA primary metagenome ERZ504760 (study PRJEB26092, sample SAMD00036358) | human gut metagenome | host: Homo sapiens | study: EMG produced TPA metagenomics assembly of...
ACGATATCCCGTCTGATATACATTACCAGCAAATCCCTATACCGCCATACCTCCTCCAGATCCAACCGGAACAAACCGGACCGAGGCTTGATCACAATATCCCATTTTTCCTGTTCATCTTGTACCATACACTACTTTTTTTAGTAAATTATTCCAACTGTCACAGACCTTCTCTATATGAAATGTATCAGCATATTCCACCGCCTTATTTTCCATCCATTCCCAATCCGTCCGATCAGCCATATACGACATACAACCGGCCAGCTGAGCTATATTCCCTGTCTCAAAAAGAACGGCCATATCTTTGTCTTTCAACAACTCGCGCGTTATCGGTAAATCAGATGCGATAACAGGTAACCCGTGCGCCATAGCCTCTATCATCACCAGGCCGAATCCCTCCCAACGGGAACTCAGCACATACATACTGGAATGTGCATAATATTCCTGCACCTCTTTCGTAAAAGGATGCAGCGCCATGTTCTTTTCCAGTTCATATTCATTGATCAATGAACGGTAAAGCGCTTCCTCAGGACCCTCCCCCACAATTTCCAGTGTCCAGTCCGGATGAGTTTTCACAAAAACAGAAAAAGCTTTTATTAAAATATCAAATCCTTTATGTCCGAATGAAAAACGACCGACCGCCAAAATCCTTCTATATTCCTTCTTTCCCCGACCTTTAGGCAGTACAGTCAGAGGATTGTATATCACCTCGCAGCACAGGTTCATTTTCCGAAAGAAACAACCGGCATCTGCATGACTTAAAACCACCCTCTCGTCCAATTTCCTCATCTGGACTTGAAAAAAATAATCCAATCCCGGCAAATAGGGAGTTTCTTTCTCAAAGAATGCTCCATAAGAATTATGCAGCCACCCAACAGTCTTTGTTTGAATCCGGTTCTTTACAGCAGAGAGGTGCAGAGCCATAAAAGCATGTACCCCGATGACTACATCACATTGCCGGGCATTTATTTTCCTTGCCAATGTCCGTTTATAAGAAGAAGGGAAAAAACTGGCAGCATACCATTTCGAAGTCAGCCGGGTATGAGGCAACCCATGTTTATATAAAAAACTATAGCTTTTACATAACAAACGCTCGATGAAAGAGGAGGCGGAATAAGAGAAAGAATCAAACTGCACGGTACTTTCGGCATATCCGTACATCGACAAGTCCGTACAAGTATCCGTGGTCAGTATCGTGACTTCATGTTTTCCGGACAAAGCCTTGGCTATTTCAGCCAACACACGCTGTACTCCGCCGAAACTGAAGACAGTATCACAATAAAATAATATTCTCATGGAATTTAGATTACACTCTTTCTTCGCAAAGATACGATAAAGAAACGAAAATAAATGCGGAATGAGGAAAGAATATCATATAATACAAAGCAGGTATATGCGGCACGTACATACGCATAGAGCGACACATACGTATGTGAAATCCTGCACACCCAAAAACAACAGGTCAAATAAAAAAAGACCTTGTTCTTTTTAAAAAGTATGGCGAGCTTTTTTAAAACCTCCTGATCTTTTTACTGCTGCCGGAAATTCGCCATATTCCGTAGAGGTATGATCCCTTCAGACGCACTTTTTGCAAAGAAAAAGCCTGAGAACGACCTACTTCATATTAAACCGGAACAACTTATAAAAAAAGGATATATAACTGATAACAAATAGATTATGTGAAATTCTGTTCTCAAAAACAGTGAGGGCATGAGAGCATAAGTGAGAGTTACAATTTTTACCATCACTATACAAATAGTTCATAAACAACCAGTTGTGCACACAGTGAGGGCATGAGGGCATTATCACCCAGAATTTTCAGTGAAAGATTCTCATACTCATCGAGATATTGACAAGATAATGCATGATGCTGAATATAAATCAATATCTTTGCAAAAAGAAGAAGAATGACAAAGAACACAAGTTATCATTACAGCATCATTATTCCGCACAAGAATACTCCCCGTCTTCTGGAACGCTGTCTGTGCTCAATTCCCACTTGGGATGAAATTCAAATCATTATCATTGATGATAACAGCAATTCCGAATCTGTCGATTTTTCTCATTTTCCGGGAAACGGCAGAAAAAATACGGAAGTCCTGTTCACTAAGGAGGGAAAAGGAGCAGGATACGCACGGAACATAGGACTCTCCCACGCCCGTGGCAAATGGATTATCTTTGCAGATGCAGATGATTTCTTTACAGCCAATTGTTTTACTATCTTAAACGAATACATGGACAGCCCCCATAAAGTCATCTATTTCAATGTACGTTTTGTCATGTCCGATGATCCGTCCCAAGAAAGCCGACGCGGAACTTACTATACCAACTTCTTCAATGATGTAAACCCGGAAAACAAACTGCGATACCAATCTCAAGTTCCTTGGGGCAAAATGATAAGGCGCAGCTTCCTGTCAACATTCCACATTCAATTCGATGAAACAAGAATAGCCAACGATGTGTATTTTTCATGCCTTGTCGGTATATATGCCCCCAAAGTAACCACAGACAGAAGAATCATTTATTATTGTACCGAATCCGACCAGTCCCTTGCTATGTCCAAACAAGACCGCGAGAGTTTAATCATACGGTTCAACGCAAGCATGAAATGCAACAGACTGTTGCGACAAGAAAAAATCCACTATTACCTGTCACCACTTCCGTGGTGTATCCCTTCGGCAAAAACAAAAGAATGGCTCCCCGCCAAATACTTTTTTGAATACCTGTTTTTCTTCCGCCTGCAAGCATTCAAAGAATTATATTATGCTTTTTCCGCTATCCTATCACATATGAATGAACCGGCTACAAAAGAAACCGACAATCAATGTAACAAGAAAACTACCAACCTAAAGGAATAATATTCATTACACAAGAAGATTCAGAGATACCACCTTCCCCATATCTTATAATACAATTTGATCAGATTAGCGTATTTATACAATATGTGATGTCTGTAAATCCCCCAATTCAAAAGCAGAGAAAAAGGATAGAACAAATTCAATTCGTACAAAACCTCCATAGGCCGGAACTCTCTGCAATGCTTCCTTATCAAATTTCTTTTAAACTTATCTATCGCATCATTACTTTCCCTTGTAACCCCTATTGCAGCAGCATTATACACCACCGGCATCAGCTTGTTCAAAATGAAACAGATATTTTCGGTCATACAGTTCCTGTTCCATGTGCTCATTAAAAACGGTCAAGATAAAAATAAAATCCTTTGCCGGCTTGTCAAAGTCCGTTTTCGCCCTATTCATGGTTGAGAAAGGATTTGAACGCCTGTAGAAATAAGTAAAAGAATTGACGGAAGCAAACATTTCCACCTTTTTATACAGAAAATAGCACCACAAAAAGTCCTCAAACAAAATGCCCGTCCTGAAATAAATGGCATTCTCTGTCAGCACCTCCTTTCTGATCAATCTGTTGACCGGAGTGGATGTTATTTTCGAATCCAGAAACAGCTTGTTGATACGTATCCGTCCTTCCGTATATCTTTGCAAATCACTGTTTTTGTTTTCCATCCCTTCTGAATAAGAATCCCCCTGCACCAAGTCAACCCCCGGATATCTTTTCGTTTCCTCCCATAATTTCTCCAGACAATTCTCATAAAGCATATCATCCGAATCTATAAAAAAAAGATAACCACCCCGGGATAGTTCTATTCCCTTGTTCCTTGCCGCAGAGACTCCTTCATTCCTCTCATTTCTCACGATTCTAAAACTGATGTTCCCTTTATATCCGGCCAGCTTTTCCTCTATCAGGCACATACTGTTATCCGGAGAGCAATCATCAATGATGATACACTCAAAACAATCAAAAGTTTGGTTGATTATGGAATCAAGACATTCTGATACGTATTTTTCCACCTTGTAAACCGGCATCACCACCGTTATCTCTTTCATCATTATCTGCTAATCATTATAAAATGCAATATTCGCAAAAACAAATGATACTCACAACATTCCAAAGACTTTAATTACTAAATATACCCATCTTCATCCCTTGAAACCCACTCTTTACTCCGAATACAGCCGACATTCCATAAAAAACGGATATGGACAGGAATTTCAACAACTTCTTATTGGATATATAAAAAGAATACACTATTTTTACGGAAAAACAAATCAGGGGAATGAAAATAGTATATGTATACGACTCTATAGCCCGTATAGGAGGCATGGAGCGGATTTTAACGGATAAGATGAATTACTTGGCCGAAATTTATGGGCACAAGGTCTATCTTATCACTTCTTCCCAAGGCAATCATCCTCTTTCTTTCCCTTTATCCGACAAAGTGGAACATATCGATCTGGATACAAAGTTTCATTTGCAATACCAGCATCCGCTTCTCGAACAATTGAAAGTGGGATGGACTTTGAACCATAAATTCGAACAAAAATTAAAAAAAGAGATCAAGTTCATCAATCCCGATATCATATCAGGAAATACCAGTTTCAAAGCGGATTTGATCTGTAAATTAAACTGCAAGGCAAAGAAAATCATTGAATCGCATTGCGCCAAAATATACACCCGGATACCTGCAAACCGCAAAAAGAGTTTTTTTAAAGATATAAAAGACAGATACGTCAGCTACCAATGTTTCCGTGATGTAAAACGATACAGCGATGCTATAGTAACACTGACACAAGGAGATGCCGCCATGTGGGGACAACATCCGAATATACATATCATTCCGAACACCACCTCTATTGATATACAAACAATCAGCTCTTGTGAAGCTCCCCGTGTAATAGCGGCAGGCAGACTGACCTGGCAAAAAGGATTCGACAGACTGATCGACGCATGGAATATCGTGCAGAAACGCCATCCCGACTGGATACTGGATATATTTGGTGAAGGATTTTATAAGGATAGCTTAGCCCGGCAGATTAAAGACAGAAAGCTGGAACACTCCATCACAATTCATCCTTTTACACAAAACATAACGCAAGAATACCTGAACAGTTCCATTCTGGCCCTAAGCTCCAATTACGAAGGTTTTGGACTGGTCTTGATCGAAGCCATGAGTCTGGGTGTTCCTTGTGTTTCTTTCGACTGTCCTTTCGGTCCATCGGAAATCATCAGAAACCAGGAAGACGGACTCCTCGTTAAAAACGGAGACATACAAGGATTTGCCAACGCTCTTTGCCACTTGATAGAACATGAAGCAGAAAGAAAAGCTTTTGGCAAAAGAGCTAAACAAAATATAAAACGCTACTCACTCCGAAACATCATGCCGCAATGGGAAATGTTGTTTCATAAACTGACTGAAAAATGACCATCGTTTATCTATACACAGCACTATGCACCGTGGGAGGCGCAGACCGGAGCATCATCCAAAAAGCGAACTATCTGGCTGACGAAATGCATCAGGATGTATTTATTATCACAGATTCACAAAAAGAACGACCGCCCGTTTTCCCGATATCTCCCAGAATCAGGCACATTGACATAGCGATTGATTTTGACAGACAGTATCATCACAACCTGTTAGTAAGAGGGTATTATTATTTTACCCTGATGTACCTGTACAGAAAGAAGCTGGAGTATTGGCTGAAAACCTTGAAGCCGGATATCGTCATCAGCACATTGGGCCGAGAATTGGATTTTCTGACACAACTGGACGATGGAAGCGTAAAAATAGGAGAATCCCATATAGCTAAACCGTACACTCGTAACCTGCATCTGATGGAACAACGGGGATTCCCATACAAGCAAATCGCACGGCATTGGAGAAAGAAACAGGAGGAAGCTGTAAAAAAACTGGACGCGCTGGTTGTTCTGACACAACATGATGCGGATAATTGGAAAGAAGTGAAGAAGGCTTGTGTCATACCAAACTTCTTACCTTTCTCACCCCAAAAAGGGAGTTCCTGCCTGGAAAAAAGAATCATCAGCATAGGAAGATACAGCGAACAGAAGGGGTATGACCGCCTGATTGAAGCTTGGATCAAAGTCAATCAGAAGCATCCCGACTGGCATATCCGCATTTACGGAGAAGGACAGGATAGGAACAGTCTGCAAGAGCTTATTGAAAAGCATCATATAGAAAACAGTTTTTCACTATGCCCTCCGACAAAAAACATTCAAGAAAAATATCTGGAAAGTTCCATATACGTCATGAGTTCACGATTTGAAGGATTACCGATGGCACTTCTGGAAGCGATGGCATGTGGTGTTCCCTGCATTTCATTCGACTGTCCATACGGACCTGCCGAGATTATCACTCCGGAAGAAGACGGAATACTGGTGAAGAACGGAAACACAGACGAACTGGCTGACGCGATATGCCGGCTGATAGAGGATACGGACAAACGCATACGGATGGGAAAGCAGGCCCAAAAGAATATCCAACGTTATTTACGCGAAGAAGTGATGAAACTGTGGGATGAACTATTCAACACTTTAACAACTACCCGACTATGAATATCATCTATCTCCTTTTCCACGGACTATCCCCTTACAGCGGCATCAGCAAAAAGATCCTGTATCAGGTTAAAGGCTTTGAAACATGTGGACACCGGGTCAGTTTATGCACATACAGCATAGCGGACAACGGCCACCGGGTAAGGATGATAAACGATGAAATAATAGACGACTACGGAACAGGCAAACCAGCTGCGGCGAAAAGGAGAGTTTCCTACCAATGCATATACCGCTATGCTGTAACACATCAAGTGGAATTAATCTACGTACGCTCTTTCCATAATGCAAATCCGTTCACCATCCGGCTGTTCAGCAAACTAAGGAAAGCCGGAATTAAAATAGCGATGGAAATACCCACCTATCCTTACGACAGCGAATACACCGGTTTTCCACTGACCACACGCCTGGGGATACAGGTGGATAAAGTATTCCGAAAGACACTGGCAAAACACGTGAACGCCATCGTCACTTTCTCAGACTATCACCGTATATTCGGCCAACGTACCATTCAGATATCCAATGGAGTTGACTTTGATTCCATCCCGCTGAAAAAGATGCTTTCTAAAAATACCTCTGTCATTCATCTATTAGGAGTGGCCGAAGTACATTATTGGCACGGTTACGACCGCCTGATAGACGGTTTGGGTAAATATTACCAAAACCCGGCAAACACAACCGTATTTTTCCACATCGCAGGCGGTATATGGAAATCCGAAATGCATGACTCACAACACGCTCCCGGATTTTATGAACTTATCAACAAATATCATATAGAGAAATATGTCATCTTCCACGGACAAAAAATGAATGAGGAACTAGACGAATTATTCAACGAAGCAGACTTTGCCATCGGCAGTCTGGCACGCCACCGCAGCGGCATCGACAAAATCAAAACATTAAAAAACAGAGAATATGCAGCACGGGGAATACCTTTTGTATATTCAGAAACAGATGGAGACTTTGACAAGATGCCTTATATACTGAAAGTTCCAGCCGATGAAAGTCCCATAGATATCCGCCGGCTTATCCGGTTCTATATGGAACTGGATCTGTCTCCTTGCAGAATAAGGGATTCCATTAAAAACCTGTCATGGAAAGAACAAATGATGAAAGTAATAAACAACCTGTAATACTCCCGCCTATGATCCGAATCGCCTATTGTACCCCCTCTCTCCATATCCCCGGAGGAGTGGAAAGGGTACTGACCACCAAAGCCAATTATCTAGCGGAGAATGGTAATTATGACATATATATTTTGCTGACTGACGGAAAAGGCAAGCCTCCCTGCTATACTTTATCGCCCAAAGTAAAAATCATCCAACTGAATATAGACTTTGAAGAATTATGGGAACTTCCTCTTTGGAAAAAAGTGCCGGTTTATCTGAAAAAACAAAGAATATACCGACGCAAGCTCTCTGCCGCCTTGTCTCACCTCAAACCGGACATCACAGTTTCTTTGCTACGACGGGAAATAAACTTTATCACTTCCCTCAAAGATGGAAGCAAAAAGATAGGGGAGCTACACGTAAACCGGAAAAACTATCGTAACTTTGAAAAGAACGAAAGCAACTTCATCAAGGAACTTTTTGCCAAATTATGGATGAAAAGTCTGGTGAGGCATTTAAAAAAGCTGGACAAGTTCGTTGTACTGAGTGAGGAAGACAGAGCCAACTGGCCCGAACTGCAAAATGTAAAAGTTATCAGCAACCCTCTACCCTTTCAATCCGGAACATTCAGCGACTTGAACAATAAACGGATAACCGCAGCCGGAAGATATACTTATCAAAAAGGATTCGATTTGTTACTGGAAGCATGGAGCAAAGTCTGTAACCGGCATCCGGACTGGGAATTACATATATATGGCAAAGGAGACAAGACTACATATCAAGTACTGGCCGGAAAATGGAAATTAAAGAACCTTTTTCTTGAAAATGCAACCCCGGATATGCTCTGTAAATACCATGAAAGTTCTATCTTTGTATCAAGTTCCAGATTTGAGGGATTCGGAATGGTCATAGCGGAAGCAATGGCGTGCGGAGTACCTGCCGTGTCATTCGCCTGTCCGTGCGGACCTAAAGACATCATCCGGGACGGGGAAGACGGACTATTGGTCGAAAATGGAAAAACAGAAGAACTGGCCGAAAAAATAAATTATCTGATTGAGAACGAACAAATAAGAAAAGAAATGGGGAAAAAAGCCCGCATCAATGTACAACGTTTTGCTGAAGATGTAATAATGCAACAATGGATTCAGCTATTCAACAACTTATTAAACGGAACAAAACAATGAAAACAGATTCCCCCTACGACAGAGGAGACATCCATATAAATAAAAACGACAAAGTGCTGGAGATAGGTCCGGGCCATAATCCGACATATCGCTCCAACGTGATAGTCGAAAAATTTATTGACACCAATTACCACCGCTGCGGTGACGTGAAAATATACCCGCATCAGACCTTTGTACATGCCGATGGAGAAAAAACTGCCCTTCAAAGACAAGGAGTTTGACTACGTAATATGCAATCAGGTATTGGAACACGTGGAACATCCCGAAGCTTTTGTCAAGGAATTATGCAGGGTAGCCCGACGGGGATACATAGAAACTCCCAGTCTGCTGGGCGAATACTTGTTTCCCAAAAAATCACATAAATGGGTTATATTGGATATAGACAACAAACTGGTCTTCTATGAAAAGAACAAGATGCCGGGAAACTATGAAAACGACTATGGAGAATTATTCCTGAATTATCTGCCTTTCCAATCCCTCCCCTACAAACTGCTGTGGCTGACGGAAGGAGATATAACCTTGAACCGTTATGAGTGGAAAGATGAAGTGGAGATACTAGTCAATCCCGAAGATGAATACTACTCCTCTTTCTTCCTCAACAAATGGAACCGGGAAATGGTGGAGAAACTATATCCCCGCCGTTCCGCCCTGACGGAAATGAAGAAGATGATTCAAGCCCTGTTCTATATCCTCAAAAACAATTCAAATCACGATTCAGTAATCACCGGAATCCGGTCACACTGTCCGAATATATAAAAACGCATGAAGTGGTACGCTGACTATTTATCCATCTATGACAAGCCTTTCACCCAAGCCCCACAAGCGGTTATCAACCAAGTGAAAGACAAGATCCGGCAGCTTGCAACTCATGCTCCGCTGGTTTCGGTGGTCGCCATCGCCCATAATGAAGAAAAGAGGATATTGAGCTGCCTGTGGTCTTTATGTGAAAACCAACATAACTATCCTGTAGAAATACTAGTCATCAATAATCATTCTACCGACCACACCGAAGAGGTACTAAAAGAATTAGGAGTCACTTACTTCAATGAATACCGGAAAGGTCCCGGTTTTGCCCGGCAATGCGGACTGAACCATGCCCGGGGGAAGTATCATCTCTGCATAGACGCCGACACACTTTATCCGCCCCAGTACATCAGTACCATGATAAAGGTCTTACAGGACAAAGAAGTGGCAGGTGCATACGCCCTGTGGAGTTTTCTTCCTAATGAACATCATTTAGGACTTTTCTTCTATGAAACACTACGTGATCTCTATTTGAAAATACAAAATCTGAACAGACCGGAACTCAATGTACGTGGAATGGCTTTTGCCTTCCACACGGAAACAGCCCGGAAAGAAGGATTCCGGACAGACATACTCCGCGGAGAAGACGGCTCCCTGGCACTGGCATTGAAAAAATACGGAAAATTAAGATTCGTCACCGCCCGCAAAGCCCGTGTCCTTACCGGCTATGGTACTGTCTCGGCCGACGGATCCCTGTTTAGCAGTTTCAAAAAACGAGCCATAAAAGGTTTAAGAAGCTTCACGGCTCTTTTCTATAGCAAAAACAATTACGAGGACGAAGATTCTAACCTGATAAAGTAACGACAGATGAAAATAGCAATAGAAGCCCAACGCATCTTCAGAAAAGAAAAGCATGGCATGGACTATGTAGCTCTGGAAACCATCCGGGAACTGCAAAAGATAGACAAACAAAACGAATACTTCATACTGGTCAGCCCGGGGGATGATATTTGTTTGCAGGAATCCGCCAACGTGCATATCGTGACCGTCAACTGGCCGTCCTATCCGCTTTGGGAACAGATAGGACTGCCGTTGGCTTTGAGAAAAATCAAACCCGACCTGCTGCACTGCACAAGTAACACTGCCCCTGTGTATGGAAACATTCCACTGGTGCTTACACTGCACGACATTATCTTTCTAGAAAAAAAACAAGGCAAGAACCAGTCCATGTACCAAAGACTGGGACGTTTCTACCGAAGAATCATTGTTCCCCAAATTCTTACTAGATGCAAAAGAATCATTACCGTTTCTCATTTTGAATGCAACCGCATCAGTCATTTCCTGCACATTGACAGACAACTGCTTGTCGCCGTACACAACGGCTATTCACAACATTTCATACCCATACGGAACGCACAAGCCACCACTGCCCGATACATAAAGAAACATCCTTACCTGTTCTTTTTAGGAAATACCGATCCCAAGAAGAATACGGCAAGGGTATTGCAGGCATACGGTATTTATTTAAAAAAATCCCGTCAGCCCCTTCCCTTGCTTATCGCCGACCTGAAAGAAGAGATCATAGACGAATATCTGAACCGGCAAGGATTACAAGAAATAAAAAAAATAGCTGTATCATCCCGGATACATTCCAAACACAGAACTACCCGCTGTTTATAGTGGAGCATCCGTCTTTATATACACGTCTTTACGCGAAAGTTTCGGCATCCCCATTCTGGAGGCGATGGCCTGCGGAACTCCCGTCATCACCTCAACCACTTCCGCCATGCCCGAAATCACAGGACCGGAGGGTATTCTGGTCAATCCGTTCGAACCGGAGGAAATTGCTTCCGCCCTCCTTCATTTAGAAGAAAATGCGGAATTCTATGAGTCACAAACTGCATATGGATTAGAAAGAGTCCGTCGGTTCTCATGGGAGAACACAGCCAGAGAAATATTGAAAATATATAAAGAAATACTAGCATGAACACCCTTGAAATCCTCTTCTTTATCCTCCTGTTCATTGTATTCTACACCTATGTGGGATACGGAATCCTGTTGTGGATATTGGTAAAAATAAAACAAAGTTTTCTTTTCTTCTACGATACGGACGAACCGGAGCAAGAAACCTGCCGGAACGGCAACAACACCGCCCTGCCCGAAATCACCCTGTTCATCACCGCCTATAATGAGGAACAGGTAGTAAACGGAAAGATGAAAAACTGCCACGAACTGGATTATCCCAAAGAGAAACTGCATATCGTATGGGTAACGGACGGCAGCAATGACCGAACCAATGAAAAATTAAAAGCGTATCCCGATGTCACCCTATTGTTCGTCCCCGAAAGAAAAGGAAAAACAGCCGCTATGAACCGGGGAATGGGATTTGTCACCACGCCTTTGGTCATATTCACAGACGCCAATACATTTATTAATCCGCAGGCCGTTCGCGAGATAGTAAAATGTTTTAACCATCCGCAGGTGGGATGCGTGGCAGGAGAAAAACGGGTAGACATGTACAGTACCGGAGGAGCTGTTTCCGGAGGAGAAGGATTGTACTGGAAATATGAATCATGGCTGAAAAAAATGGATTATCAGCTCTATTCCGCCATAGGTGCTGCCGGAGAATTATTTGCCATCCGCACCCCGTTATATGAGGAAATGCCTGAAGATACCCTACTGGATGATTTTATGCTGTCCCTGCGTATCGCCATGAAGCAGTATACGATAGCATATTGTGATACGGCATATGCCTTGGAAAGCGGATCGACCGATATGAAAGAAGAAGAGAAAAGAAAAATACGTATCTCAGCAGGAGGATTGCAGTCCGTCTATCGTTTGAAAGAACTGCTAAATCCTCTACGTTATGGAATCCTCAGTTTTCAATATGTCTCCCACCGCGTACTGAGATGGTCGGTAACCCCGGTTGCCTTGTTTCTGCTCTTTCCCCTGAATATCCTGCTGGTTGTCTGTAGTGAGAGCCATCCGGTTTACTTTCTTTTTCTTCTGCTGCAATCCGCATTCTACCTCGGGGGAGTTTATGGCAGCTTCCTGTCTGCCAAGTCCGTAAAGAACAAATTGCTTTATATTCCCTACTATTTCCTGTTCATGAACATCAATGTGATAAAAGGTTTCTTCTATTTGAAAAGACATGCCGGCGGAACATGGGAAAAATCCCGCAGGGCATAATATTTACTTACCAAAATATTTTTCTATCATCTCACGCAAAGCGGGAGCCATAATCGGCTTGGCCATATAATCGTCACATCCGGCTTCAAAAGCCTTGTCACGGTCACTGTCATACGCATTGGCGGTAAGAGCTATGATGGGAAGTGTCCCCCCTTTCAGACGAATTCTTCTGGTAGCTTCCAAACCGTCCATAACAGGCATCTTTATATCCATCAAAATCATATCGGGCCGGCAACCCTCAAATTTCTCAATAGCCTCCTGCCCATCGTGGGCACGGTAAACTTCATACTCCTTTCTTAAAATTATAGATAATAAGAGGTAATTACTTTCCGTATCTTCAGCTACCAAAATCTTTTTCATTTCTTTCTTTTCATTGATTACCTTGCAAAATTACGATATAAATGATATAACAATATTTTTTTGTATATTTGCTGTCAGTAACAAATATCACGCATCTAAATTCGCTAAGAGAAACAGTATATTGAGAATCATACTATTAATATGAAAATTCCGAGTAATATATTGCACGATAAGCAGTATGCAGACAAAATTCTGGAAATTACGGCTGATACTATGTTTTTCGTATATAAAGACGGCACCTGTTTAGACTTCAAGGCTAATACGACGGACTTCTTTATAAAAGAACAAGATATTATAGGGAGAAATATATTCTCTTATTTCCCTGTGGAAACGGCACGGGAGATGTATGCGGAATTCACCAAAGTACGGGCAGGAGACAAACTTTCCGCACGGAATTACAAATTAATATTGGAAGATGACGTAAAATACTACAAATGTATTATCAGCAAGTATGATGAGGAGCATTTTCTTTTTCAATACAGGGATATCACAGGCCGGAGTGTCGTCAGGCTGAAACTGGAAAAAAAGCAAAAAGATTTGTGCGAAATAGAAAAAGCCGCAAGAATAGGATTATGGGCATACGATTCGTCCACACGGTTCTTCACTTATTCGGGATACACCCGGATATTCTGTAACGATGAGGAACAGAAACAGATTTCCATAGATGAATACATGAACTATATGCACCTTGATGACAAGGCCCGTTTCAGTCAATGGCTGGAAGAAAATCTGAAGGAGAAGGATGCTTCCAATACCATAAAC
>ENA-OQJE01000185-OQJE01000185.1-human-gut-metagenome-genome-assembly--contig:-NODE-185-length-13666-cov-2.448482_pt1 | contig 13666 bp, 13 predicted proteins | sample MGYA00242594_ERZ504760 | MGnify/ENA primary metagenome ERZ504760 (study PRJEB26092, sample SAMD00036358) | human gut metagenome | host: Homo sapiens | study: EMG produced TPA metagenomics assembly of...
ATATATATACATAATCCTTTGTTTCCAATATACAGTCCACTCTTCCTCTTGCCCGAGTTTTTTCCACATGCAATTGACAATATAGCTTTCTGCCGCCTCAGCTGTCTTTATCGAGCCGTGAAAATCATACGGTATTTCAGACCTTACACAGCCGGCATTCCACAACACAAGAATATTTTTCTTTCAATCCCTCCAAACTCATCCCCGTAAAATAATCCTCTATAAATTCCCATCGCTGCTCGTCACTTAACTTCGTATTGCCAAAGAACAGCCGGAACAACTCTATCTGTTCCTGGAATATTTTCTCATTATTCTCTAGCACACGATTCTGATAGCTCCCCGAGGTAGCTTCCTTTTTCAATATCTCCGCATCATGGACACGCACTCCAACGGAAGGAACCCCTCCCTCTACGGTAAAGTCCACCACATTGAGCATAGACAGCAAGTTGAGCAGCATATTGAGATCGGAGAACGGAGTGACATAGAACAACAGCCGGCCTCCTTTCTTCCCTGTAATACGCTGGGTGCACAACTTCTGGTAACGGGAAAGCAACAAATCAAAACCACGGGTAACGGTAAACATCAGTTTGTCTTCATCTTTCTTCTTGGCACTAGTGATGTAACTCACACTTCTGCCCTCCTCTACCCTGGACTCCAGTAAAGAAGTGATAAAACGCTTGGCAGAAGGAACATCCATATCGTACGCCGCAAAAATGCTACGCAAATCGTCCTCCTCGAACTTTCCTTTATTACCATACAGACTCACCGTCAGTAAGTCTTTCAAACTCTTCAAGAGACTTGCCAGCTTAAAGCAGATATCCGCTGCACTCTCTTTTAACAAGACATCATGCTTCCCCACAGCAGCCGCACGAACTCCCTCAAAGAGATTTCCATTGTATAAATCGCGCTTAAACTCACGATACCCCATCTCCGAGAAACAATTTTCCCACAAAGATTCAAAAGCCACCTTATAGACCCCTTCAACCCCTTCCACGGGAACCATATACTGCTTGTATTTTTTACGGAAAGCGGCATCACCCGTCTTTTCCTGTACATAGCCATCGGCAAACAGAGTCTGTGAATTGATTTCAACAGGAGAACCGCCATGCCGGAAACTCAGATCCTCTTCTATCCATAACAAAGCCGTCTTGATGACTTGCTCCAAATCCGATTCATATTCCAGCTTGTTCTTTTTACGAGGCAGCCTCACTGCAAATTCAAAATCGGATAAAGAGATCTGCATTTCATCACTACAGCCTTTCATCAGATATATTTCCCATACTTTCTTCAGAATCATCCCCAACTGTTCCTGGGAGATGGCACCTGCAGAATGCAGGCGTTTCATATAATAAAAGTCGCGTTCATTAAAGTCCGTCGCTGCCACACCAGAAATGTTCTTATCACGGGCTGCACGGCCAATCTCCTGAATATAATCGACAAAGGTACCGGATGGAGCCACATGATACACACGGTCAATATCGCTGATATCCACCCCCATGCCAAAAGCTTTCGTAGCAACGATTATTTTTTTCTCACCCTCCTTAAAAGCTTGTATAATTTCGGCTTTTTGCTCTTTATCCTTTTTACCATAATAAGATGCCACCCAATGCCAGTTAGCCGGATACACCCAAGTCTTCAGTTTCATATCTATACCTCCGGCAAAAGGATAATAAATAATAGTCTTATGCCCGTCCAGAAAATCCTCCACCCGGGCGGCAACAGTACGTTGCTTGGCCTTATCGTAGGTCTCTCCCTCCTCTATGGTCATGGCGGTAATGTCAAAGCCAATATTTTCACGCTTCACCGTGCCCACGTACAAGGCACACGGAGCAAGATGCAACGACCGGATGGTATCAAAAATCATATCGTTCCCACCTTTGGGATTCCACACAGCAGTGGCTGTCAATGCAAAAACAGGGAATACATATCCCAACGCATTCTTTAAAGCTTCCAGATGACGCCCTAGAAACCAATAATCCACCCGGAACTCTTTACCCCAAGTAGTCACGGTATGAGCCTCGTCAACTACTACCAATCCAATGCGGCGTTCACCTACGAAATAACTAATATCATACGCCAACAATAATTCAGGGGAAAGATAAAAAAGATCAACCTCCCCGTCACGGACACGACGATATACTTCGTTCTTTTGTTCAGGTGAAAGATCGGACGAAGCATACGCCACACGTTCATATCCTAACTCCTGCAACGCCTCAACCTGGTCCACTATCAATGCTTTCAGCGGAGAAACCACAAGAGTAAGAAGCTTATATTCATTACCCAGATAAATGGCAGGGAGCTGAAACAACAATGATTTTCCAGCTCCGGTCGGAGCAGTCAGGAGCAAATTATGAACAGACGAATCACCCTTGATCCCTTTTTCAGCTTCCATGATGACTTCCTCAATTAATTGCCCTTGAGACAATTGCAATTTTTCCTTACCTTTGAACAAGTCATCATAAACTTCTAAATTACGGAAATCTTCATATCCGTACACTTCCTGCAAAAGAACCTTTACCGCTTCACGGCATTTAGACGGCAATACTCTTGCCGCAATCTGTGACTCTATCATACAAAAGAACTCTTAAATAACGGTTGTACCAACCTTAAAACTAATATCAGCGCAAATATAATAAAAAAGCGAGAAGAATGAAGATTTCTTCGTCCTTCTCGCTTTTCTGAGCCTCTTGTCGGATTCGAACCAACGACCCCGAGATTACAAATCACGTGCTCTGGCCAACTGAGCTAAAGAGGCGGGTGGGTAAGCTTACTATATCGCGCCGCTACAACCAACTACCTTTGCTGCGATCAAGCCCTGGGAGGATTCATCAGGAGCTGGCCGTATAGGACCTTACCCATTTTTTGTTTTGCGAGTGCAAAGGTAGACATTATTTTCAAAACTACAATACTTTCGAATACTTTTTTCTGATTTTAGCAGAAAAAATACATTTTTCACCCATAACTATAGGACGGATTCCCGTAAAAGAAGTACTTTTGTGCACTTATTAATAAAGAATGACGAATTATAAACCGACTTTGCAGGAATGCGCCATGCGCTATGGTACGGGCATGGGTCTTTTATGGGCCTTCAAATTCATGCTCTTCCCACTAGGATTGAGAATACCTTTCCTACAATTACTTTTTATAGTCTTAACTATAGGAGTACCCTTTTTAGGATACATATTTGCCAAAAAGTTCAGAGAACGGCATTGTGGCGGAAGCATCACTTTTTCACGTGCGTTTCTATTCACTACCTTTATGTATATGTTCGCCTCTCTATTTGTAGCGGTAGTGCATTACATCTACTTCCGCTATATAGATGGCGGGTTCGTATTCGAGGCATACCGCTCCATCTTAAATCAGTTCAAAGAAACTGCCGGACCCGAACTGACAACCTCACTAAACCAATTTGAAGAAGCGATAGATTTACTGTCGGGACTTACCCCGCTGGAAATGACATTTCAACTGATATCACAAAATATGTTTTACGGGATGCTAATGGCTATCCCTACGGCATTGATCGTGATGCGTAAAAAGAAAAATGAATAAAAGATGGATATATCTGTAGTTATTCCTTTGTATAACGAAGAAGAATCTTTGCCGGAACTATTCGCATGGATTCAACGTGTAATGGATGCCAACCACTTCAACTATGAAGTTATTTTTGTCAATGACGGCAGCACCGACCACTCCTGGCAAGTGATTGAGAAACTACGCTCGGAATCGGACAACGTAAAAGGTATTAAATTCCGCCGGAACTACGGCAAGTCCCCTGCTTTGTATTGTGGTTTTGAAAAGGCGCAAGGTGATGTGGTGATTACAATGGATGCCGACTTGCAGGACAGCCCGGACGAAATACCGGAATTATACAGAATGATTACAGAAGACGGCTACGACTTAGTATCAGGATACAAGCAAAAACGCTATGACCCGTTATCAAAAACCATTCCGACCAAACTATTCAACGCCACAGCACGTGCCGTCTCAGGCATCAAGAATCTGCATGACTTTAACTGCGGACTAAAAGCTTATCGTCGTGATGTTGTAAAGAACATCGAAGTATACGGTGAAATGCACCGCTATATCCCCTATCTGGCAAAGAATGCAGGTTTTCCTAAGATAGCCGAGAAGGTAGTACACCATCAGGCACGGAAATTCGGTAAAACAAAATTTGGCGGATTAAACCGTTTCTTCAATGGTTATCTAGACCTCATCACTCTGTGGTTTTTATCCAAATTCGGTATCAAGCCGATGCACTTCTTCGGGTTTATGGGATCATTGATGTTTATTCTTGGTTTCATTTCCGTCATTATCATCGGAGCAAACAAGCTATATGCCTTGTCACATGGTTTACCTTATATATTAATTACTGATTCTCCTTACTTCTATCTGGCCCTAACTTTGATGATTTTGGGAACCCAACTGTTTCTGGCAGGATTCATAGGAGAACTGATAGCCCGGAATGCTCCTGAACGCAATAATTATAAAATAGAGAAAGAGTTTTAAAATGAAGAAACTACCAGCCATTATCTTATTGCTCCTGATTACCGTAAGTACCTTAATGCAAAGCTGTGGGGAAAGCGATTGTCCGCTTACCACCAATTCCTTTGCCCATTTCGACTTTCTGGATGCAGAGACACACCAAGCTGTAAAATTCAGTCCGGCTTTTGACGTCACTGGATTTATCACTACCGATGTGATTGTACGTGACACACTGGAAGATGGAACTATTAAGGAAACTGTAGTAAAAGACTCATTGATGAATGACACGATATTCAATAAAGACGGAAAGCAGTATGAGCCTGCCTTTGAGTTATACATCAAAAACTACCTACGTATTGCATTATACGGAAAAGATGCGTGACACTATCACACTCATTCACCAGAATATCCCCTACTTGCAGAATATAGAATGTGGCACCATGATGTTTTATAAAGTGGAAGACATTAAATACACCACCTATAACCTAAAATCTATCGAGATTGTAAATTCGGACATCAATAATGAAGAAAAAAAGAATTTCAACATATATTACGTTGTTAACGCTACTGAGTAGTATGCTGTTGTACAGCCCCACACTGGCGGCACAAGAAAAAAAAACAACCATAGAGGAAGAAAAGGTACCCTTCTATCAGGGAACTACTATCGGTGTAGATATATTTGGCCTGGGAAGCAAAATTTTTGGAGGTGACATTACAAGTACAGAAATCAGCGTGGAGGTCAATTTGAAAAACCGTTATGTCCCCGTAGCTGAAATTGGATATGGAACCACCGACACTACTGATGACGGTACCAATATACATTATAAAGCCTCAGCTCCTTATTTCCGCATAGGCATGAACTACAACTTCTTTTTCAAGAAGCCCTATCTGCCTGGTTTTCTGTATGGAGGCATACGTTACGGATTCACCTCTTTTTCATACGATGTAGATGCTCCGACAATGAAAGACCCTACATGGGGATTTCCGGAAATCCCCTTCAGTTATGAGGGAGTTAAAACCACAGTAACCTGGGCCGAACTGCTGGCAGGAATAAAGGTAAATGTATACAAGAATTTCTATATGGGCTGGTCACTGCGCTACCGCATACGCATGAACATGAAAAAGACGGAACACACCGAGCCTTGGTATATTCCCGGTTTCGGAAAGAACAACTCGACTAACTTAGGAGTAACATACAGTTTAATATACAAATTACCATTTTAACTAATGACAACTTTAGAAATATGGCTCCTTGCCATCAGCCTTGCTATGGACTGTTTCACTGTTTCCATAACAAGCGGAATTATCATGCGTCGCATTTGCTGGCGCACTTTTTTTTATTATGGCATTCTTCTTCGGTCTTTTCCAGGCCGTCATGCCGCTTATCGGTTGGTTTGCCGCCAGCCGCTTCAGCCACCTGATAGAGGATTACGACCATTGGATCGCTTTTGGGTTATTGGCATTCCTGGGAGGGCGTATGATTAAAGAGAGTTTCAGCAATGAAGACAAATGCTGCTTCGACCCCACTAAATTAAAAGTGGTTGTTACGCTGGCTATAGCAACCAGCATTGATGCGTTGGCCATCGGTATATCATTTGCTTTTGTAGGAATGAACTCTTTCACTTCCATTCTTTCTCCCATTGTCATCATCGGCTTTACCTCTTTTGTTATCTCAACATTAGGAAGTCTGATAGGTGTATTTTGTGGCAAGCGTTTCAACCTGCGCATGGAATTATGGGGAGGTTTGGTTCTGATTATTATCGGTGTTAAAATCTTAATAGAACATTTATTTCTTTCTTAACTAAAATACAGGTATGAATAAAAAAAAATTAGCATGGCAATTGCCGTTTCTAGCAATTCTGATAATAGGAACAATTATTATTCTAAAAAAGCAAGCACCTTTCCGTACGGATGAAGGCTTTGTATTCGGTACTGTATACAAAATCACCTACCAGTCCGAAGATAATCTGAAAGAAGAAATAGAAACCGAACTGAAGAAAGTGGACTACTCCCTCTCTCCTTTCAATCCGAATTCTGTAATCACCCGCGTAAACCACAATGAAAAGACAGAAGTTGACAGTTTTTTCGTACATGTATTCCATCTCGCAAAAAAAATATCCGATGAAACCCATGGAGCCTTTGATATCACTGTCGCACCTTTGGTAAATGCATGGGGATTTGGATTCAAAAAATCTACAGGAGTGGATTCACTGATAGTAGACAGCTTACGCCCAATGATAGGATATCAAAAAATAGACTTACAGAACAACCGGATAATAAAAAAGACCTCGTATAATGCTGGATTGCAGCGCTATCGCCAAGGGATTCGGAGTAGATGCAGTAGCAAGGCTATTAGAACGTAAAGGGATAAAAAACTACATGGTAGACATCGGTGGTGAAGTAGTGGTAAGAGGCAAAAATTCCAAAATGAACGCTTGGCGTATCGGCATAAACAAACCTGTAGATGACTCCTTGTCAGTAAACCAGGAGTTACAGACTGTACTTGCCATTAGTGACGTAGGTATGGCGACATCAGGAAATTATCGTAATTTCTATTACAAAGGTGGAAAGAAATATGCACATACCATAGACCCACGCACCGGATACCCAGTACAACATAGCATCCTGTCATCCACTGTCATTGCAAAAGATTGCGCCAGTGCCGATGCATACGCTACTGCTTTCATGGTGATGGGACTGGACTCAGCCAAAGCTTTTTGTGAAGCACATCCTGAACTGGATGCCTATTTTATCTGCTCGGGCGAAGGGGATAAATATGAAACTTATTTTACAGATGGGATGAAGAAATTTATCGCCAGCGAGAAATAGACATTAAAGAGGCGCATCAAAAACATCGAACAACTATCATTCAAATGGAATGATACCGGAACTCACCACAGATTAATATCAATTTAACACAAAGCAGTTGGTTTCCAATAAAATATCTATGGTGAGTTCCGACATTATTATCTGCAAAGAAACAGCATATTACTGAGCTTTCTGAAACTGTTCTATCAACAAAGTCAGATTAGCCGTAAATAAACGCGCTGATATTGCTAACAAAATGATTCCGAAAAACTTACGAATAACATAAATTCCACCTTTACCCAAGAAACGTTCGATACGATCTGTCAACTTCAACACCACATAAACCCAAACCATATTCAATATCAAGGCTACAACAATGTTTACAGGAGCATACTCCGAACGAAGGGAAAGTAACGTAGTAAACGCCCCCGCACCTGCCAATAACGGAAAGACCAAGGGGACTAAAGTCGCTTCCTTGATAGGACCTTGATTCTTGAATATTTCGATATCCAAAATCATTTCCAAAGACATGAGAAAAATAACAAAAGCACCCGCCACGGCAAACGAAGCGATATCTACCTGAAATAACTTCAGCATCATATCTCCTGCATAAAAGAAACCTATCAATAAAGCAAAAGAAATGCCGGTAGCTTTATTAGCATTGACATTTCTCCCTTTCTGCTTAAGGTTCAATATAATAGGAATAGATCCGATAATATCAATGACAGCAAAAAGTACGATAAACGCACTTAAAAATTCTTGAAAATCAAATGATCCAAACATAAACTCCTCCTTTTTTGAATGCAAATATATTTATTTTTTATACAGCCCGCAAGTATTCTGCTTTTAAACATTAGGAGACGGTAAGAAACAATAAAAAAATAAAAGTTCTCCCACCTATAAATAATAAATCTCGTTTTATCGTTACCTTTGTGTGTTAAACTATAACTTAACGAACATTAGAACTTATGGAAATAACAATGTATGATACACTTTTACAACTTCCTCTCTTCCAGGGATTATGTAAAAATGACTTCACCAATATCATAGGTAAGGTAAAGCTACATTTTCGTAAATACAACGCCGATGATATCATTGTGGAACAAGGAGCACCTTGCACTCAATTAATCTTTCTCTTAAATGGGGAGATAACCTCCCAAGCAACCGATAACCAACATTCATACTCCTTATTTGAAACTTTTGGAAGTCCTTTCGTTATAGAGCCCTATTCATTATTCGGCATGCAGACCAACTATACAGCGACTTACAAAGCACGTACAAATATTAACATAGTTACCATAGATAAGTTATTTGTATTAAATGAACTGAACAACTACGAAATCTTCCGCCTTAATTATTTAAATATTCTGAGTAATAGGGCACAAGTGGCATACGAAAAATTATGGAACAGCCACATAGGTAATACAGAAGAAAAAATACTGAATTTTTTAGTACTGCGTTCCATGAAGCCCGAAGGGAAAAAAATTCTTAAAATCAAAATGGAAGATTTGGCGAGTTTGATTGATGAGACACGAATCAATGTGTCAAAAGTACTGAATGATTTACAGGAACAGGGATTGGTACAACTTAGCAGAAAAGCAATCTCCATTCCGGCATTGGAAAAACTGACCGAAAAGAATAAATAATCAGGTAAAACCTCATAAAGATGAAAAGCACAGGCATTTCTGCTTGTGCTTTTTTATTTTTAACCTAACTATTTAATATACTTTGTTAAATAAGTAAATAGAATGAGGATAGTGATACTTTTTTTTTAGCAAATTTGTAAGTCAAATAAAATAGTGCCATGACTGAAAATAAAAATCCATTTTTAAAACCCTATAACACTCCTCATGACACGGCTCCGTTCCATCTTATCAAGATAGAACATTATGAACCTGCCTTGTTGGAAGGAATGAAAGAACAAAATGAGGAAATTGATGCAATTGTCAATAATCCCGAAAGCACCGACTTTCCAAAACACCATTGTTGCTCTGGAAAATTCGGGTGCGTTGCTAGACCGCGTAACTACTGTTTTCGGCAATTTGATGAGTGCCGAGACTAGTGACGAGATGCAGGAATTGGCAGAAAAAATGATGCCCTTACTGTCTGAACACAGCAACAACATCAGTTTGAATGAAAAACTGTTTGCCCGCATAAAAGCTGTATACGAGCAGAAAGACCAGTTGCAACTGAAAGGTGAAGACGCCCAACTGCTGCAAAAAACATACGACAGTTTTGTAAGAAGCGGTGCCAATCTGACCGGTGAGGCAAAAGAAAAGTTCCGCCAACTGAATACTGAATTAAGCATATTAACCTTACGTTTTTCTCAGAATCTGTTGAAAGAAACGAATAACTACGAATTGGCATTGACGAAAAAACAATTGGAAGGATTACCCGAAAGTTCATTGGAAAGTTATGCTCAAACAGCAAAGGACAAGGGAAAAGAAGGCAGCATCATTACATTGGATGCTCCCAGTTTTGTTCCTTTCATGAAATATTGTGACGACCGTTCACTGCGCAGAGAAGTCTATATGGCTTATAATACCCAATGTACACACAATAACGACTACAACAATGTGGACATCATCAAGCAATTGGTAAACATTCGCATGGAACTGGCTCATTTACTAGGCTTCTCCACTTTTGCCGAGTATAAACTGAAAAAGCGCATGGCCGAAACAAGTGATGCCGTATACAAATTGCTCAACCAATTATTGGAAGCCTACACCCCTGCCGCCCTAAAGGAAGTAGCAGAAGTAGAAGCATTGGCACGCGAAATGGAAGGCAATGATTTCCAGCTGATGCCATGGGATTGGGCCTATTATTCAGAAAAACTGAAAAATAAGAAATTCAATCTGAATGAAGAAGAGTTGCGTCCTTATTTTGAGCTTAGCCAAGTAGAGAAAGGCGTATTTGGTCTGGCTACCCGTCTGTATGGCATCACATTTAAAGAAAATAAAGAAATTCCGGTCTATCATCCCGATGTAAAAGCTTATGAAGTATTCGACAAAGACGGAAGTTTCCTGGCTGTACTTTATACAGATTTCCACCCCCGTGCCGGAAAACGTTCAGGTGCATGGATGACCAGCTATAAGGAACAGTGGATAGAAAACGGAGTCAACAGCCGCCCCCACGTATCCGTTACCATGAACTTCACCAAGCCATCAGCTGGAAAACCGGCATTGTTGACTTTCTCGGAAGTAAATACTTTTTTTACACGAATTCGGACACGCCTTGCACGGAATGTTTGCCAATACCACTTATTCAACCATGAGTGGTACCAGCGTATACTGGGATTTTGTGGAGCTTCCATCACAAATTATGGAAAATTTCGCCACTGAAAAAGAATTTCTCAATACATTCGCCAGACATTATCAGACGGGAGAACCCATTCCTGCCGAACTGATTCAAAAAATTGTAGATGCATCCAATTTTAATGTGGCCTACGCCTGCCTACGTCAAATAAGTTTCGGCTTACTGGATATGGCATGGTACACCCGCCAGGAAACATTTGACGGAGATGTCCGCGCTTATGAAAAAGAAGCATGGAAAAAAGCGCAAATACTGCCCGGAGTAGAAGATACCTGCATGTCCGTACAGTTCTCACATATCATGGCGGGGGGAGTATTCTGCCGGATACTACAGTTATAAATGGGCGGAAGTACTGGATGCGGATGCCTTCTCCTTATTCAAGGAAAAAGGAATCTTCAACCAGGAAGTCGCTGCTTCTTTCCGGGAGAATATTCTCTCGAAAGGAGGAACGGAACATCCGATGGCCCTTTACAAACGCTTCCGTGGACAAGAACCCAGTATCCATGCCTTGCTGAAAAGAAATGGAATAATCAACTAAAAAACTAAACAATATGAAACTAAAGTCTATTCTTTATATACTGATGCTACTCCCCTTCTTATGGAGTTGCAACAATGAAGACGATGTAGAGGAAATCTTTGCAAGCGGCACATGGCATGTAGTGGATTTCTATGGTAAAGCCAATTGGGACAAACGGAACGGAGAGCCCAAATACAATGCAATGGCACACAACCCGGATAAGACTATCGCAGCCGAAGGAAGAAAAGCCTTGGATATCATTCATGGTTTCAACATTACTTTCAAAGCGGATGGCACTTTTACAGGAAGCATACAAAACGGAACCATTGAAGGCACATGGGCAAGCGGATGGAAAGACCGGACAGTAAACATAAATTTTACCAAGACTCCATCTTCAACAAGCTATAATAACGAGTTCATAGAAGCATTGAATAATGCAATATTTTATCAAGGTGACAGCAATGTTTTATTGCTAGCTCCCGAAGGGAAAAAACTTATATTCAATTTGCACATAATAAGCAAGACTGAAATAATGGAAACGAAAGAAGAAAAACAACTCAAACTCGACAAACGATACATCCGCATGGCTAGTATTTGGGCGGAAAATTCATACTGTGAACGCCGTCAGGTAGGAGCATTAATCGTAAAAGACAAGATGATCATCTCCGACGGATATAATGGAACTCCTGCAGGATTCGAAAATGTATGCGAAGATGACAACGGAGTCACCAAGCCTTACGTGCTACACGCCGAAGCGAATGCTATCACCAAAATAGCACGAAGCAACAACAGCAGTGACGGAGCAACCATGTACGTCACCGCATCTCCTTGCATAGAATGTGCCAAACTCATCATCCAAGCAGGAATCAAACGTGTAGTTTACTCAGAAAAATACCGTTTGGAAGACGGGCTTGATTTATTGAAACGCGCAAATATTGAAGTAATCTATATCAATCCCAATGAATAATAGCAAATAAAGATATGAGCAAAAATCGAACATCCCGTTTTATGCCGGTAATCGTTGCGGTAAGCATCGTAGCTGGAATATTGATTGGAACTTTTTACGCCAACCACTTTTCAGGAAACAAATTAGGTATCATTAATACTTCATCCAACAAACTGAATGCATTATTGCGTATCATTGACGACCAATATGTAGATACAGTAAACATGGGTGAACTGGTGGAAGATGCTATGCCGCAAATTCTAGGCGAGCTGGACCCTCACTCTTCTTATATTCCGGCAAAAGACCTGGAAGCTGTAAATTCTGATTTAAAAGGGAGCTTCAGCGGAATTGGTATCCAGTTTACCATCCAGCAAGATACCATCCATGTAAACAGTGTCATCCAAGGCGGACCATCAGAAAAAGTGGGCCTAATGGCAGGAGACCGCATTATAGAAGTTGATGACAGTGCCTTTGTAGGAAAAATTGTCACCAACTATGAATCCATGAAAAGACTGAAAGGTCCCAAAGGCAGTGAGGTAAAACTTGGCGTTTTTCGTCCGGGAGAAAAAGAAACTTTACACTTCACCATTGTTCGTGGTGACATACCGGTAAAGAGTGTAGATACCGCCTATATGTTGAATGACAAATTCGGTTACATAAAAGTAAACAAGTTTGGTGAAACAACTTATCCCGAATTATTGATTTCATTAGCCAAGCTAAATCAGGCAAACTGCGAAGGAGTGGTAATCGACTTACGCGGTAATACCGGCGGATATATGGGTGCAGCAATCCAGATGGTAAACGAATTCTTACCCAAAAACAGACTCATCGTTTATACACAGGGACGTAAGTCTCCACGTGAGAACTATACATCCAACGGAACCGGAAGTAGCCAGAAAATGCCTATTGTCGTATTGATGGACGAAGGATCGGCTTCTGCCAGCGAAATTTTTGCCGGAGCTATCCAGGACAATGACCGAGGGACAATCATCGGGCGCCGCTCTTTCGGAAAAGGGCTAGTACAACAGCCTATCGACTTCAGCGATGGTTCAGCCATCCGTCTGACAATTGCCCGTTACTATACTCCGTCAGGACGCTGTATACAAAAACCGTATGTAAAAGGTAATGACGCAAATTATGAAATGGATATCCTGACCCGTTACGAACACGGAGAATTTTTCTCACAGGACAGTATCAAACAGGATCAAAGCCAAATCTTTGAAACTTCTTTAGGCCGTCCTGTATATGGAGGTGGAGGTATTATGCCCGATATCTTTGTACCGCAGGATACTACCGGTGTGACTTCCTATTATCGTATGTCCGTTAACCGCGGACTAACCATCCAGTTTGCTTTCCAGTATACGGACAACCACCGTGCCGAAATGCAAAAATATGAAACAGAAGAAAGCCTGTTGCAATATTTGAAACATCAGAACATTTTGGAACAATTCGCCCGTTTCGCTGAAAGCAAAGGGTTAAAACGTCGCAACATATTGATGTACAAATCACAGAAACTATTTGAAACAAATTTATATGGAAACATCATTTATAATATGCTGGGCATGGAAGCTTATATAGAATACTTAAACAAGAGCGACAAA
>ENA-OQJE01000186-OQJE01000186.1-human-gut-metagenome-genome-assembly--contig:-NODE-186-length-13491-cov-2.599596_pt1 | contig 13491 bp, 14 predicted proteins | sample MGYA00242594_ERZ504760 | MGnify/ENA primary metagenome ERZ504760 (study PRJEB26092, sample SAMD00036358) | human gut metagenome | host: Homo sapiens | study: EMG produced TPA metagenomics assembly of...
CTGAAGGACAAAGAGGGGATGAAAAGACTGTGGGTTGACATCAGAAAGACCGGGGAAGGAATCTGTGTCAAAGGGTGCGTGACGGAACGGGGTAAGGGTTACCGGGTAAACAGTGCCAACTACGGTACAGGCACCGGTATAAAAGTGATTCTTCAAACCATACAGTTGTTGAACGCTAACAATAAGAAGCATATCGATATATCCATAACCAATGTGCAGTTGGAAGACGGAGAAACCGGTTGCGAGTTTGCTGTCTTCCTGCCCCATGGTTATGATTATAATTTGAAAAAGATGGTTTAGTCATTATTTTTGCTAGAATAGTGTCCGAAACGGTCGCTATAGTTCCATAACCAGAGTGTCGGGTTTGTGCGTTAAAACATGTTTTAATACTTTTGTTCCGTTAATAACTAAAGCAGGATTGTTTACTATGGATAAACTATACAGGGTCGTAATAATTGATGATGATGAGTTCTCTGCGGACAATCTTTGTCTGGAACTGAAGAAATATAACAGGCTGTCTATAGATGGGATGGCGCGTAACGGTGTGAATGGCCGGAAACTGCTGGAAAAGGTTCATCCGGATTTGCTGTTCCTGGACGTGGAACTGCCGGACATGAAGGGCATGGAACTGCTGGAACAGATAAGGGGGGCAATCACTTGGAATATGCAGATTGTGTTCTATACGGCTTATGATAAATACATGATTTATGCCATCCGTGGGGCAGCTTTCGACTACTTGCTGAAGCCGATAGACAAGAAGGAGCTGGAAGGGATTATCGACCGCTTCATGAAAAAGGAGGAAGAGTCGGCAGCTGCATCTTTGGCTATTCCTGCGCGTGTGCATTCGGTCGGCGAGCATACCTTTATGATATCCACGCCTACCAATGATTTGCGTATTCTACGTTCCATTGACATTGGTTTTTTCCGTTATAACTCCGACCGGAAACTGTGGGAAGTGGTGCTGAACAACCAGCTGCCTCTGCTGCTGAAGAAAAATACTACGGCTGATCATATCAAGGGATATGACCCCTGCTTCGTCCAGATCCATCAGTCGTATATCATTAATATCAATTATCTGATGATGATTAAGGAGAACCGCTGTGTCATGTTTCCCCCGTTTGAGAATATTACGGAACTTCAGGTTTCCAAGAAATTCAGAAAAGAATTACAGGATAGGTTTTATTTGTTGTAGTGAATCTATTGATAACATTGAAAATACAAGTTTATAGAAAGTGATTTTAAATCACAATGGAAGAGCAGGAGTCGTGAGATTGCTGCTTTTTTGCTTTTAGTGCTTAATTTTTCCTTTGCGGTATATGGAAATGAGGTTATATAGTCATTAATTTAGATAGAATAGTATGCTTATTAGGCTGTTTGATACTTTCTCTTGGTTTTGTGAATTTGTAAAATGGCGTTAATTGTTTTTCTTTGAAGCCACATAAGGTTAAAAAAAAGACATGTATATGAATGAAGTAAAAAAAGTAATATTGTTTTTGTTTATGCTGTGCTATACCTTTTAGTTTTTATGCACAGAAAGCACGCCAAAATGCTGCAACAAAGAAATGGGGATATGAGCAGACCGAAAATAAAGGATGGTGGGAAAATTCAAAATATAGAGGTAATTCTATGTTTGGTGAATGGGATGCGGCTTTAGTAAATCAGGATTATGAGATAAATTGGTTGATTTCTCCACAATATGAAGAGGTGACTAAGAGATTTACAGAAAAGTTGGCGGGAGTAGTTTTAGGAGGAAAAGTAGGTTTTATAGACATACACAACCGTTTTATAATTAAACCGCAGTTTGAAAATGTAGATGATGTTCATGGGTTTAATTTAGGACTGTCTGCGGTAAAGAAGAATGGCAAATTTGGCTTTATAAATAAAAAAGGAGAATTTGTCATTGAACCTCAATTTGATTACGCTGATAATTTTAGAGATAACATGTTGGCTACAATCAAGCAAGATGGTAAGTTCGGGGCTATTAATTTGAGGGGGGAAATCGTTGTTCCATGTAAATATATTCTAGAAGAAGCAATGATAAGCGTTCCTATATCCAATAAGGTATATCGTCAGAAACAAGAAGAAATGAAAAATAGCGAAAGGGAACGGTGATTTGATGATTTGCTTGATAAAATCGCTGAATGTAGCAGAGAGGTCAATGAAAAAATTAATAATCCTGGAACAGAAGTTATAACCGATTCTCTCAGAATAAGGGAAGATAATGGTAAAATGGGCCTTATAGTGGGAGAACAAATTGTAATTCCTACAGAATATGAGGAGCTTATAATAGCTGAAGATGGATTCGTTCTTGCTTGCAAGCGGGATAAATGGGGAGTTTTGGATATATATGGGCGTACTATATTGCCTTGTGTTTATCAATGGGTATATTATGATGTATCGGCAAAGGTCTGGATTGCCAAAAGTTTTGCAATGGGGTTATATAATAGTCAAGGTGCTTTATTACTACCGGGAAGGATTGATTATATAGGTAGTTTTGTGGATGGCAAAGCACCTGTTTGGCTGAATTCCGTACTTGGTTGGATAGATACGAAGGGACAACTCTCTGATGGCTTTGCAGAGGATGTGACAGAATCCTTTTTGAAAGAAGAAAAAAGGGGAGTGGCAGGTGCTTGGGGTATGTTTAATTTATTAACAGACTTGATTCCGGACTATGCCATGGCCCACTATTATATGGGAAAAGGACAAGTGGCAGATGGCATTTATTCTAAGGGAATGGAGCATCTGAAGATAGCGGCAGAATTGGATCCGGATAATGAAGAAGTAGCGTTGGCGCTGAAGCAAGCCAAAAAGGACAAGAAGAAAAGAACTTTGAATACGATTGGTTACATTGCAAGTGTGCATAATGATTTGGAATCTACGAACTCTAATTCTTTTAAGGATGAAAGCAGAAATCAAAATAAGCCTTCATCCGGAATTAGTCTGGGGGTTTCTATGGATGAGATAGATGCCCTTGGTGGATCTACAGCTACTGCTATAGCAGGAGGCAGTAATCATTGCGATTTTTTGAAATATGTGTTAGAAGATCTTGAAGAAAAGATTCAGGAGAATACAGGCAAATTGATGGGAGAGTATTATCGGAAAGTGAAGGATGAATATTTGCAGTTTGCCAGTAAAGAAGGGTGTGAACAATAATATATAATTAAAGATTAGAATTATGAAAGTAATGAATGTGAAATTTGTCGGTAGAATCATTATGACGATTCTTTTTGTATTCATCTGTATTGGAGCGTACGCAGGTGATGACCTTTTAAAGTATGAGATAGAGGGAGAAGGAGTAGGTGTACAGGGTACTTATTTAGTAAAAGTGACAGTAATCCAGAAGAAAAGTAAATTGGATATCGATGTGATCAAGAAGTGTGCGGTTCATGGGGTGCTTTTCAAAGGATTTTCCAGTCAGACTTCACGTACCCGGCAGAAACCTTTGGCAGGAAGTATGGTGGTAGAACAGCAGCATCAGGATTATTTTGATGTCTTCTTCCAAAAAGGAGGTTCTTATATAAATTTTGCCAATATGATAGGAGAGAATCTTTCAGTGGTGAAAATGGGAAAGCAGTATCGAATTTCAGCAGTGGTTTCCGTTGCGAAAGACGCCCTCTATCAAGAGCTGGTATCAGCCGGAGTTATTAAAGGACTAAATAATGGATTTTAGCTTATGTATAAGAGATTGATTGTTACTTTTCTGATACTGGCTGGCGCACTATTGCCTGCTTTTGCCCAGCAGGCTCATGAAGTGTTTTATCTGAATAATGGTACGTAGTGAAGGGAGTTATCTTGAAGCGTACGGATAGTGAAAATAAAGGCATCCAATGGTGAAATTTATCAGTATCCTTTGGTCGTTGTGGAAGTTTGTGGAGGAGAGCGTCATTTTGAGAATATTGTATTATTGAAATTAGGCTATGAATTTTAAAGAAGAAAAAATTATGAAATATCTATTTTATACGTGGAAATTGGGATGTCTGCTTTTACTTGTCTTTGCCGGATGCAGCAGCAAAAAGAGTGTTTCTTCCTATCATTCCTTTGAGAGTGAATGTTTGGGAGTAGAACTGGATGGTTCGGAGACACTTCGAGCTTGGGGCAGAGGGAAAAATCGTACTGATGCTATAGAGCAGGCAAAGAAAAATGCAGTAAGGGATGTTTTGTTCAAAGGTGTTGCTGCCGGTAGTCGTGAATGTAGTGTGCGCCCTTTGGTAACAGAAGTGAATGCACAGGAACGGTATGCATATTATTTTAACGACTTTTTTAGAGACGGAGGGGAATACCTGAAGTATGTAAGTATGGAAGATAAGAAAACAAATTCTAACATGAAGACTTCTAATAAGACTCAAATTTCTTATTCCACTACGGTGCGTGTGCTTCGTTCTCAATTACAGCAGAAACTGATAGAAGATAAAATTTTAAAACCATAAAGACAGAAAAACATGAAAAAATTATATGCTATTTTATTTATTGTAGCACTTGTACACACCGGAGTGTATGGACAGGCTAAAAAACCCACCATTATGGTTGTTCCTGCTAATGTGTGGTGTACCCATAATGGTTATACACAAAAATATAACAATCAAGGCATTATTACCGAACTTCCGGATTATAAAAAGGCGTTGGATAATGATCTGAACTTGGTGAATGTCATAACGAAAATAGGTGAGTTGATGGCTGAAAAAGATTTTCCGTTGAAAGATATGGCATCTTCTATTCGTTCCATAGAGCAGAGTTCGGCGGAACATGAGATGACTACCAGTTCTACTTCGGGAGCTTCACTGGCAGAGTCTCCTTTGGATCGGTTAATGAATAGAGCTAAAGCTGATATTCTGATTGAAGTAGTTTGGAATATTAATACAATGGGTCCCAAACGTTCTGTTACTTATACTTTGCGAGGCTTGGATGCTTACACTAATAAGCAGGTCGCAGCGACGCAAGGTACGGGAGAACCTTCTATGGCTGCTGAAGTGGCAGTATTGTTGGAAGAAGCGGTAGTAGACAAGATGGATGCTTTCGTAAGTCAGTTACAGAAACATTTTGATGATTTGATGGCTAATGGCCGTGAAGTAGCATTAGAAGTCCACGTGTTTGATAATGGGAGCGGTGTTAATTTGGAAAGTGAATTTGGGGGGGCTGAACTACAGGAAATCATAGAAGATTGGGTGGCGCAGAATACGGTGGCTCATCGTTTTAGTTTAACTGATGCAACTGAGAATATGATGCTTTTTGAGCAGGTACGCATTCCGCTTTATCGTGAAAATGGAATGGCTAGAGATACAAGAAGCTTTGCAAATGATTTGCGCAAATATCTCAATCAGAAAGCCAATCTTACCTGCAAAGTAATGACGAAAGGGTTAGGTAAAGCTGAATTGGTTATCGGAGAAAAAATAGAAAAGATATGAAAATAAGGAATATGATATTTACCGCTTGGTGTGCATGTTGTGCCATGTCTGCGGCAGCACAGGATTGTGAGATAAGCCTTACAATAGCTAAAGCTGCCCAGAAAGAGGAACTTCCATCTCAGGTACAAGAGATTTTAGGAAATCGTTTAGCTGCGGCAGTGGCCGCTCAGGGGGGTGTTGCCAATTCCAATTTTACACCATTCTTTATCACAGCTAAGGCCAATACTTTATATAAGGAAACATTGTCCGGTCCTCCTGTCAGTACAGCGCTTACTGTTCAATTGACTTTGTATATAGGAGATGCAGTAGGGCAGAAAGTATTTTCTACTCTCACTGTGGATGCAAAAGGAGTAGGTACTAATATTAACCGGGCATATATCAATGCTTTCCGTGCAATAAATGGCAAAAACGTGAAAATGCAAGAATTTATACGCGAAGGGAAAGAAAAAATTATCTCTTGGTATAATAGTAATTATAGGCAAATATTGATAAAAGCGCAAAAAAGTGCTTCTATGCATGAGTATGATGCTGCATTGTATTATGTTACCTCCATTCCTGAATGTTGTGTCGGCTATGAGGAAGCTAGTAAACTGATAGACACTTATTATACTCAATATGTGAATTATAATTGTCAATTGATTATGCAATACGCCAGATCCGAATGGGCAAAGTCACCCGATGCGGAAGGTGCTTCAAGGGCTTTTGACTGGTTGGTTTTCATTGAGCCGGGAAGTAGTTGTGAAGGTGAAGCTAAAGCTTTGTATAATGAAATAAAGCAAAAGGTGACCAGTGATTGGGATTTTGAGAATCGTGAGAAATATAAGGATGAAGCGGGGCTGAAAAAGCAGAGGATAGAAGCTGCCAGAGCTATAGGTGTAGCATTTGGTAATGGGCAGCAACCGGTTACTACTAATATTACTTGGCTCCATTAATTCAAGTTCAAATGATTTTAAATAAAAAGAATATGAGAAATAAAAAAGTTATCCTAATTCTATGTCTGCTGGTGCTGGTCAGTGGCTCTGTGCAAGCTCAGAGGTTGAAGGCCGTGCAGAATGAAAAGGGGCGTTATGGCTTTATGACGGAAGACGGGACAGTAGTGATAAAGTATAAATATGATGAAGCTACCCCTTTTAAAGACGGCATCGCTAAAATAGGAAAAGATGGAAAATACAGTCTGATTAATGAAGATGGTGAAATCATTACAAAACGGAAATATACATATATCGGTGAATTTTATAACGGGGTTTGCCCCGTCGCTGAAGGTGGAAATACTAAAAAAGGAGTAATGCTAACAACGGGTGGACTCATAGGCAATAAAGCTAGTAGTAATACAGGTGAAAAATGGGGGTTGATTGATAAGACAGGTAAGGAAATCCTGAAAACTGATTATGAGGCAATGGGAGATTTAAATAAAAAACTGATATATGTCTTGAAAGGCAAGAAGTTCGGGTTCATTGATTCAGCTGGCAATATCATAGTGAAGCCTACTTATAATTTTATAGGCAGTTTCAACGACCAAGGAATCTGTTGGGTTAATATCGGTGGCAAATACGATAAAAAGAACAACATGGTGTCTAAAGGTAAATTCGGGTTAATCAATGAAAATGGGCGGGAAATAATTCCTGCCAAATATGAAGATGTGGGCAACTTCCCTATTTTGCGAGATAAGAAAACTGGAGCTTTGCTTGATGAGGCTGCCTTTTATACTAAGGCAGACCAGTCCGCATTTCCTGCTACCAAGCAGGAGATACAGAGCTTGCTGCTTCCCAAGCCTCATGCTGCTGAGTCCCAGTTGCCTTCATCGAGGGTAGATTATTTTTATTTCATTAATAAGAAATCCCAAGGGTTGGTAGATGTCCATGGAAATACTATTATTCCTTTAACAGCCAATCAGGCTATTCTTCCTCCTTCAGACAATATGCTTAGGCTTGCTAAAGTGGAAAAGAAGCAAATAGCTAAAGCTTATTATGATTTGGATGCTGAAGTGATGGTCAGAATACCTTCTTCAGAAAAGGGAAAAGTTTGGGGGCTTTCAGCCATAATTTAGCTCCGGTTTCATTGGATGATGAATTGTATTTCATAGATAAAAAGGGGAACAAGGTGATTGGTGGCCTGTCAAAGGCTTTCCTGAGCAATGAAGGATACCGGGTGGTACAAAAGGGATCGGCTTTTGGTGCAATTGATTCTACAGGGGCAGTTGTTATTCCTATTGAATATACAATTCGCTTACCAGTGTGAACAATGGGCGCTTGGGAGTCAAAAAAATGCTTCTTGGTTTTATGTAGATATGAAAGGACAAATCGTATCCGATAAGTATGACCGTATAGGCAATTTTCATCGGGGGTATGCATCCGTATGCCTGAACAAATTATGGGGGGCTATTGATTTGCAGAACCGGGTTGTCGTTCCTTTAGAGTGGCAAGGTGTAGCTCCTATAGTCAATCCGCAATTGATATGGGTGAAAAAGGATAACCTGTATTACCTTTATGATGGGGTGCAAAAGTCTGTTCGTCTGAAGCAGGGATTTGCCAATGCATCCAATTTTGATAATGAGATGGCTTATGTGATGTCCGATGGAAAGTGGGGATTATTGATCCGGATGGCAAGATACTGGTGCCTTGCTTGTTCGAAAAAGAGAGGATATGGTCTTGGCCAAACATATATGTTAGCGGAAGACAAGAAGAGCTTGACCGAAGTAGAGGCTCTTCGAGTGATTGCACGTTTTGACCCGGATACAAATATGTTTAAGATAACCTCTGTCATTCCAGATAAACATTGGGATTATTAATTATTGAATGTTTGAAAAATGAAAAGATTCATTATAATACAGTTGTTGACGGTGGTATTCGCCGCTCAAATTCAAGCCCAAGGAGACGGCGAAATAAAATATCGTCGCAGTTCTCTTTATAGCATGATGATCAATCACGAAGGAAGAGAATTTGGTGATGAAATAAAGGATGTTTTTCTCAAAATTCCTGTTCCTGATAAATACAATAATCATGATTTAAGTGTAAAAGTAATCTATACTTCTGAAAAGAAATTGGATAAAAACCATGAGGAGATAGATGAATTTATCAGAAATAATGGTATTGCCAGTCGTATGGTAGGACGCTGGTTTAACCGTGATTACATGACAGGGGTCTGTGATGTAGAACTGGTGAAAGAACGAGGGCTGTACAATGCTTCCGAACTGGACAAGGCTTTGGCATCCAAGACTCAACGCGGAAACGCTCTGTTGGAAGATGCCGGTGAGGACTTGATTGGAAATACTTTTCTTATTGTGAATGATATTCGCTATATTGACCGTTCAAAAGGTTCAAGTGTGTGGGGAGGAATTGTCAAAGGGCTGGGTGCGGCAGCGGCCATTTACACCGGTGAGACATCCTATATGGATTTAGGTAATTCTACGGGAGATATAGTTGCATCCTATAAGGGGTTTAAAGTAAATATTGATACTTATCTCTATCAACTGGTTTGGGATGAAGAGACTGCAACAAAATTCTATACTCAATATTATACTGATAAGGATAATAAGGAGAAGGTGAATGCTTTCAATAATAACCGTAAGATGTTCAAATTGAAGTATGTGGGCAGCCAGCATAGTGATGGAAGTAACACTTCCTTTTTGGGTATTAACTTGGACGAGCCCCAGCAAATGGTGCGAAAGGCATGCCAACGTGCCATTGATGAAAATATAGCGAGTCTGCAAAAGAATTTTGACCAGTTCAAAGTAAATACCCCCTTAATTAGTGTTTCTCCCCTTAAAGCTTATATTGGCTTGAAAGAGGGAGTCACTGAAAAGTCTAAATTTGAAGTACTGGAAGCCGAACTGAGCAAAGAAGGCAAAATGACTTATAAGCGTGTAGGAGTGATTCAGCCTAAGGAGAATCTGATTTGGGATAATCGTTATATGGCTTCCGAGGAACAGGCTTATGGTTCGGACTTTGGTTTTACCACTTTCCGAAAAGTGTCGGGTGGCGATTTTTATCCGGGAATGTTGATTCGTGAAATAAAATAAGTGTTTAAGTTAGCCGGCTTCGTCAACAGAAGTGAAAATTGGTTGCTTGCCAAAAAGATTTGTTGATATGGCTGAATAGTGAAATTCAAAACAAACAGGCGTTCATTTCCGAGGAATAAACGCCTGTTTGTTTTATGTTTTAAATGGTTCTATAGTTCTATACTGCCAGTCTGGAGAGGTGGTGAAAAGTATAACTGGGCTTTTGATGGTTCTTCCGATTCTATATCATATAGAGCTGGAATGTGAAGCCTAAATTTATATATTTTCAAGCTTGTCTTATTTGCATAATTTATTTATTGTATATATAGTCGTTAATTTTAGCTGCTTGGTATCTATTTTAGTGTGTTTAGTGTAAATCTTGACAAATGATAGTTTTTTGAATATAAAAGTTGCAATACATTTGCAAATGTAAACTTATAGAGTCAATTGTTACGAAGTATGGAAAAGACAATTATTGCAGCATTTTAATGCTAATTTCGTTAACATCGTATGCACAGGGTTTAATGTGGAATGCGAAGGCTGCTCAATATGAGCAGCATGTCTAGCGTAGAGGAATCTAAAATGCATCCAGGTTTCTATGCAGGAATAGGAGCTGAGTATGCTATTGATGAAAATTGGTCTGTCCGTCTTTCTTTATTGTTCACTATGAAAGGAGTGAAACAAGATTACAAATTTTTAATAAAAATACTGCATTATGAAGAAACTGTTTTTTATCATGGCTATGTCCGTATGTGCATTTATGGCACAAGCACAAACTACTTCCGGTATTCGCGTGGGGTTAAATATGACCAGTGCTACAGGGAAGTATAATGATCTTATGGCAGATCAAGATTATAATAATAAAAGCTATATGGGTTACAGTGTCCATTATTTTATAGATGTTCCTGTGATTGGCAACTTTAGTATTCAGCCTGCTATTGGACTTTCTATGAAAGGTATCACTTATGAATATGATAAATTTACTACTAAAAAATACGCATCGGGTCGATTTGGTATTCTTATAAGAAATATGATGTGACAGAATCTCGCGGCACTAGTGTCACTCAAAAACATAATCTGGGCTATTTGGACGTTCCTATTTTATTTGCTTATGCTTTACCTTTGTCAGAATCGTTTAGGGTTCAGTTGGGAGTGGGCCCTTACTTCTCTTATGGGTTGTTTGGTAAGTTTAAATATGAGTCGGATACATATTTGACAGTATCCCCCGACAAATATGGAGAAAATAAACATACCATAACCAAAGATGATTGTCCCTCCTTTGGCAAGAATGATGATGGGGACGATCCTAAAGGTAATATTAACCGTTTTTGACTGGGGAATTGCCATACAGGGCAGCATCTATTGGAAGCGCTTGTTTTTGAATGTTGCTTATCAAAAAGGTCTGAAATCGGCTAATATTACTGACGAGAAGAATGAAGGGAAAGATAAATTGGCTCTTTCCAATTTGTCGTTAGGGTTAGGCTTTATATTTTAATTTGTGAACAGACTGCAGGAACTGTTGGAAAATAGAAAGATAGAGGGGCTTCAGAAATTTGATGAAACTCGTGCATCCTTTCTTGCTGAAATGAAGAATCTGTCGGGTGAAATGGAGGTTCACTTGGAAACTCATTTTCTTGTTTTTAGAGATAAAGCGGTGTGAATTTGATGTTCCATCGCTTTTCCTATGCTATTGGAATGAGCTCTGATTAGCTTGCCCGATAAGTTATGGAAAAGGGAATTTGGTTTCGGGGTCAGTCATTATAGCAAGCAGGTGGCAGGATATTTTTTTACACGTACATACGTATGTGTAGAAATCTGTTTCCGGTCACAGTCCCGTATCGTTCCGAAAGCCTTTATTCTTTTCGGAAAAAACAAGGATGTTTGCAAAAAAGATGAAGACGTCTGATAAAAAGAACAAGACGTTTCGTTTCAAAGATCTATATCTTCCGACCTTTAGTTTAAGTCTTTCCGGCTATCGGTTTATCCTTCTCCTCCGAAAGGGAAGGATGCTGGGTGTAACGGCAAAACTTGGTACAGGATTTCGTGGAACTTGCTGCAGGATCCGACAGAACTTGTATCAAGATTCTGAATACTTTGGCAAGGAAAGTCGTTGTTTCGAGGCTGCACAAGTTTACCGTGTTCACCGTACAAGCCTATCGTGTTCATTGCACAGGCTTGTCCTGTCTGGTGGACAAACAAAGTAGGTTTGTACCATGTAACAAGGTGGATAAAGTGGTGGCAGTAGGCATTTTTGTACATAAAATAATGTGCTGCCACCACCTCTCTAACTTCCTGTTTATAGGGGTTGCAGGGAATAGGTGACAACAGTGACAGCAGAATTATAAAACTCTGTTGTAGGAAAAAGTGGGACAATTGGAGACGATCCCTCTGTACAACGTACATTATCTTTTATTTTCTTTCCCCGGATAATTAGGTCCATAAAGCATGGTCTTTTCCTTGACCACCAATCGACCGTCCTTCACGAACTCTTCGCCACGTTCACTTAAATGACGGATCATTTCATTACGCATTTCCGTCAGCTGCTTCCTGTATTTTTTGTCATTGACGGCATTGTGCAATTCCTGAGGGTCTTGGGTTAAGTCGAATAACTCTTCGGTACCGGTGTGGATACGCCATATATTATTTTATTTTGCCGTCAGTCAGTGCGCACCAATAGTTGTCATCACTGTAACAGGTGGCATGTTCTAGATCCAGATACTTGCGCCAGGTTGTTTCCATGCCTTTGGCAAGTGGCAACAAAGAACGGCCGTCCATGTCAGTGGGGATGGTCACATCGGCTGCATCAAGGAAAGTGGGAAGAATATCACGTAACTCTACAGGAGCGTCTGTTTTTCCCGGTGTAACGTGGTCGACGGAAGGCCATTTCACGATGTATGGCACATGAGTGGAGCCCTCGTATGGATAAGTCTTTCTCCAGTGATAATGGTCGCCCATCATATCGCCATGATCGGAAATGAAAACGATTAATGCGTCATTATACATGTCCTTTTCTTTCAATGTTTGGATAATTCTGCCTATCTGTTCGTCAATGAAAGTGATGTTGGCATAATAATGACGTCTGGAATTGCGTGCATATTCATTGCCAAAATTACCGTATGGAGCGTCTTGTGCCGTCTTTTCAGGTATTTAGTTTTTTTTGTCGTATTTTGCCACACCAGTCTCCGATAGCAGGATCGGGTATTAGGGCATCCTCATACATGTCCAGATATCTTTGTGGTGGATCATACGGACTGTGTGGACGGGCAAAAGAAACTTTCAGAAATAACGGTTTGTTGGTCGGATCGTAGTTGCTGATAAGTTCACAGGCCATTTCTCCTGTCCAATAGGTAGGATGGAGGTTTTTCGGGCAATTTATATATACTTGCCGTATGGTCGTTCCAGCCTATACCGGTGGCGTCAGGATTCTTTCCGGGAGCTTTTGTTTGGAACCATTGGCGGTAATCACTGGTGAAGTTCTCGTCTTCCACGCGTCCGCTTTCATCTAGCAGAGTGCCTTCGAAACCATGTTTTACCCGTTGGGGATGCCAGTGCATTTTCCCGATTCCAAAAGTATAATAACCAGCGTCTTTTAGCATCTGTGGCATTTCGTATTTATATTCGGGAGATACTTTTCCATATCCCAACAAGCCATGATGCCAAGGAGAAAGTCCGGTCAGCAGACCAGCACGTGCCGGAGTGCTGCTTGGACAAGAAGAATAGCCATTCATAAATAATGTTCCCTCGGCAGCTAGTGCGTCTAGGTTAGGGGAGATAACAGCATCGTTTCCCATACAGCCTATGGCATCGGCTCGCTGTTGGTCTGTCATTATCAGTATGATATGAGGATGGTTTTGTGCGTATGCAAAAGAGGAGCACAGTCCGGCTGTGACAGCCAATGTGTATTTCAGGTTGGTTAGAGTATTCATGTTTATAGGTTTTTCATAATGTTATGTGGCAAAGGTAGGAAATTTTTGGTAACCTTAAGCCATAAATAGTGATGGTAAAAGTAGAAATATTTGAAATTGAGGTCTTATTTTGTGCATACGTATGCGTGGCCTCATATATACTAATGGTAGAAAAAGGTTATAAAAA
>ENA-OQJE01000188-OQJE01000188.1-human-gut-metagenome-genome-assembly--contig:-NODE-188-length-13414-cov-2.952359_pt1 | contig 13414 bp, 14 predicted proteins | sample MGYA00242594_ERZ504760 | MGnify/ENA primary metagenome ERZ504760 (study PRJEB26092, sample SAMD00036358) | human gut metagenome | host: Homo sapiens | study: EMG produced TPA metagenomics assembly of...
GGAATCGAGGCAGATATGATATTTTTTACTCAAGTAAAGAAAAATGAGAGACAATGGTAAAAAACTATATGTATTTGGACGATATGAATACTATGACTCATATCATAAGGCTGCTAAAGGTTTCAGCAAATATGAATGGACTAAAAAACAACGCATGGCCGTCGGTTTGAACTACTATCCTATGAAAGACATCGTAGTAAAAGCCGAATACTCAAAACGCTTCTTGAAAAGCCAGTATAATAACGAACCCTCTTTTTCATTGGGCATAGCTTATGCAGGATTTTTCATTAAATAAACCCGATTATTCATTTTTTAAAATTAAATAGGTATGAAAAGTTTGTTAAAATTCCCCTTACTTGTTGCTGTAGCAACAATGATGAGTTGCAGTTTCAGCGCATGCAGTGATAACGATGATCCGACTCCGGATACCGGTACGTCTGAAACAGATGCAAAATTCGAAGCAATCGCAAAACAGTATCTTGATCACACGGTATATGTTACTTACAAGAACCTGGCTGATGAAACCGAACAGCTAGTAAAAGATTTACAAGCATTAAAAAGCAGCAAGACTGATGCAAATGTAAAAGCTACCTGCGAAACCTTCCTTGAAGCACGTGCATGGTGGGAAAAGAGTGAAGCTTTCCTGTATGGGGCAGCTACCGATTTCGGTATCGACCCGCATATTGACTCATGGCCTTTGGACTTGGACGGATTACAGACCGCACTGAAAAATACGGAACAGGTAGAAGCAATGGGTGGTGAAGACGGAGATATTTATGCCGGCGAGAAATTGGGTAATTCTTTATTAGGATTTCATGGTATTGAATACATCCTTTTCGAAGATGGTAGCCCCAAATCAGTTTCTAAAATCAGTGACTTACATCTGACTTACGCCGTAGCTGTAGCTGGTGATTTGCGTAACCGTTGCTGGCAGCTGGAACTTTCATGGAGAGGCGAAAGTGCTGTCAATGCCGACCGTGTCGCTAAAGTCGCAAATGAGTTAGAACTGCCTTACACTGTAAACAGTGGTGAATATTCTTATGGTGAGAATATGCTGAATGCAGGAAAAGCAGGTAGTACATACGCCAGCTGGACATTGGCCATGCAAGCTATCATTGACGGCTGCAAGACTATCGCAGATGAAGTAGGAACTTACTAAAATAAGGAAAACCTTATAGCGGAGAAGACCCTGCTTATATAGAATCACCATACAGTCACAAGTCCATTCTAGACTTTTATGACAACATCATCAGTATTCAGAATGCTTACATGGGCGGTATAGAAAATGAACGTGACGAAACCAACTCACTACACAACTATATTGCTGGAGTAGATAAAGAACTGGATACAAAAGTTGTAAATGCCATAAACAATGCTCTGACCAAAAATCAATGCCATGGCAGCTCCATTTGTAAACAATATTAAAGATCCAAGTGCAGGTGAAGCAATTAAAGCTTGTCAGGATCTTGATGCCATATTGTCTGATGTTAAAAACAGCTTTAAGAAACAATTAAAAAGAACTGTTTACCCCAATGACCACAAAGGATCTGCAAGAGGGTGTCCGGAAAAGGTCTATTGTACTATCTTTTGCTGTAGATGGTGATTTTACATTCGCTCCAAGCACCGGCTTTGTGCTGCCGGATGTCCCCTCTACAACAGACATGATAGTAGAAAAAGACCGGGGGAGGACAACCTTATGTAGATTCTTTGGTATATAAATTTGAAAAGTAACTAACTTTAAACATTCTTATATGAATAAGTTATTTAAAATACACTGGCTTGCTGCTCTATGCGGCCTTACAATGCTCTCGCTAACAGCCTGTAATGACGATGACAATCCGGAAAACAAATCTCCGGAAGTCAATCCTGATATCAACGTAAATGTAGAGACCTATGCAGGCGGAGAATTGGGTACAACCTTCAACAATTCCGCTTCTGCTTATGAAGATCCTACTCCTGCAACGGAAAATGCAGGTATGACCGACAAATTCAAATATGGGGAATATTTCTTTGAACGTTCTTATACGCAGAATTCCAAACCTTTCAATGGTTTGGGACCGCTTTATATCCGCAATTCATGTATGAACTGCCACCCCGGATACGGTCATGGCAAACGGGTAGACCGTTATCGTGCTGATGACTGGGGAAATGGATATCTACTTGTTGTGACCGATGGAAAGGATAACTACCTAAGTTCTTTAACGGGAATGCCTCAAACCAAAGCTGTAGCCCCTTTCAAAGCACCAATAGATGAAGATAAGATAAAAATAGACTGGCTGCCTTACACAGACGAATGGGGAAATAAATTTCCTGACGGAGAAACATACAGTCTGATCTATCCGGAAGTGACTATTCCTCAAGATGCATACTACGTACCTTTGGAGGCTACTTATAATCAAGTTGTCACCCCTGTCAACTACTCTGATGTAGTAGTTTTGCTGGAATCTACCATTGGTATCTACGGAACCGGATTACTAGATGCCATTCCCGATGATTCGTTGAAAGCAGAATATGCACGTCAGGAAAAAGCAGGTGTAAAATTGAATCCAGCCATCTTCGCAAACGGAGAGTGGACTTCACTCTATAAGGGACTTACAGGTAAACAATATCCCAAACGTTATACTTACGCTTTGACCAGATCTTCCATACAGGATGGTCCCGGTGCCAATGCAATCTGGAACATCACCAATGTTACCCGTAGTGACCGCCGTTATCACTACATGACTGACACGTATGACCAAAACAGCCTCCAAAGACCCGGATGTAACAAAAAGATTTTTATAACTATTTCCCTGAATGGAAACAGACCGGTAATGTAGAACAAGATATATACAACTATCTGATGAATAAGGAACTTCCGGTGGAAATGACAGACGAAGATTATGTAAACTTCATGATATGGCACAGAGGACTGGCAGTTCCTGCCGCACGGAATCTGGATGACGAAACAGTTCAGAGAGGTCACAAATTATTCCGTGAAATAGGCTGTGCTACCTGCCATCGTCCGTCATGGACTACAGGAGACGATAATTATCCCGATCCGAACGGATACTTCAAAGATGGTGACAGCCGTCTGCCACGCTATCCACACCAAACTATCTGGCCATATTCAGATATGGTTCAACACCGCCTGGAAATGAAGAACAATATCCGCACGGGATGGTGCCGTACCACTCCTCTTTGGGGACGCGGACTTTCCTTAATCTGTGCCGGACACAGCGACCGTTTGCATGACTGTCGTGCACGTAATGTCATTGAAGCCATTATGTGGCATGGAGCTTCAAATAGTGACGCACGCTGGAGCATTGACAAGTTCCGCGAACTCAGTAAAGAAGATCGTGACGCCATCGTCAAATTTATTGATGCCATTTAAGCAATGAAACAGATTGTCTCCCTCCTGAATCCTATCACCAATAATATGACAGGACATTCAGGGGGATGAGACAAATTCAAGATTCACCTTCTGGTTATCTTTCAGAAAATTATAACTACATGAAATTATTAAAACGAACTGCCTTCAGTCTGCTAGGCATATTACTTCTGATTCTTACTATAGCTACTATATTGGAAAAAATATATGGTACGGACTTTGTAAACGAGTATATCTACAGTTCCGTACCTTTTGTCATTTTATGGGGAGTAACCGCAATTACTTCCTTATTATACATCATAAAAAGCAAACTGCATCGTCAGCCTGTTATTTTTTTGCTTCATCTTTCTCTTCTCTTTATATTGGCAGGGGCATTCACCACATGGATATATGGAGAACAAGGCACTATGCGTGTCCGCCAAGGAGAACAACAGACCTCTTTCACCGATTCCAAAGGAATTTCCCACCAGCTACCTTTCAGCATCACACTAAACCAATTTGAAATTATTTATTACAAAGGAACCTTGGCTCCAATGGACTTTATCAGTCATATTTCAGTAGCAGACAAAGACTGCCACCGCCAGATACAGGGGAAGGTTTCCATGAATCATATATTTTCATACCAGCACTATCGCTTTTATCAATCAGGCTACAGTGAAGATAATGAAGGAAGCGTATTTAGTGTATCTCATGATCCTTATGGTATAGGAATCACTTATGCAGGATATACTTTATTGCTACTTTCCACCGTTTTCTTTTTCTTCAGCCCGCAAAGTCGGTTCCGCCAACTGCTGAAAAGCCCTTTACTACACAGAAGCTTGACAGTCATCTTGCTTTTATTCGCATTCAGTCTCAACAGTAATTTTCTCAAAGCAAACAGTACATCCCCCAAGGTGCTTCCGCGCGAAGTAGCCGAACATTTTGGAGATTTATATATTTTATACAACAACCGTATCTGTCCTTTACAAACCTTTGCCCGTGATTTTACAGTCAAACTTTACGGTAGTTCCTCATATAAAGGACTGACACCAGAAGAAGTACTTACCGGATGGCTGTTTTATTATGACAGTTGGAAAAATGAACCAATTATACGAATCAAGAGTAATGAAGCCCGTAAATTACTGGAAATAGAAGGGAATTACGCCAGGCTGAAAGACTATATCAGTACCATTAATGAATACAAGCTGGAAAAAATGATGAACCATATCCGTTCAGGAGAACAGGTGACTGACAAACGAGGCATAGAAGAAGCTGATGAGAAATTCAATATCATCAATTTAGTATGTACCGGTGCCATGATGAAAATATTCCCTTGTCGCAATATAGCCGGAAAGACATTGGAATGGTATTCGCAAAGCGACCAATTACCTCAAGATATGGATAATGACAAATGGGTATTCATTCGTAAATCTATGAGTTATGTAAACGAAATGATTGTGATGAAAAAGTACAATGATGCCTGCCTGTTATTAGAAAAAATCAAGAAATACCAGCAGAAAGAGTGTGACGGACTGCTTCCTGCAGATAATAAATTCAAGGCTGAGAAAATATATAATCAATTTGATTATAGCAAATCTGTCGCCATGGCATGTATTTGCATCGGCCTGATATGTTTTATCTATTATTGCCATTGCATGGCATCGCAAAAGAGAACAAGCCGGAAGGCAATCATAATATTGAATATTTTGCTATGGATTGTTTTTACCTATTTGTCGGCTGCTATCTGCCTGCGTGGTTATGTGAGCAATCATCTGCCATTGTCCAACGGCTTCGAAACCATGCAGTTCATGGCATGGTGTACGCTATTGCTCACTTTTCTGCTACAACGTAAATTCGCAATGTTGCTCCCTTTCGGTTTCCTGCTTTGCGGACTTACGCTGATGGTATCCATGCTGGGAGAATCAAACCCACAAATCACACAACTGATGCCGGTTCTGCAATCTCCATTATTGAGTATCCACGTAGTAGTTATCATGATCGCTTATTCGCTGCTGGCATTTATCATGCTGAATGGTGTAACAGCGGTCATACTCCACCAATCACAGAAAGAATGCAAAGAACAAATAGAACGATTGCAGATAATAAGCCAAATAATTCTTTATCCGGCAATTTTCTTACTCGCTATCGGTATTTTCATTGGTGCTGTATGGGCAAACGTATCATGGGGACGCTATTGGGGATGGGATCCTAAAGAAGTATGGGCCTTAATCACCATGCTGGTATATGCCTTGGCACTGCATCCGAGATCACTGCCATGGTTTCATCGCACCATGTTTTTTCATGTTTTCTGTATAACTGCTTTTATAACAGTACTGATTACTTACTTCGGAGTGAATTTTCTGTTAGGAGGAATGCATAGCTACGCAAACGGATAGCCCTCATCCATCAATGAAAAGCTATCCTTTCCGAAACAAATAGAAACCAACTTGGACAAAGAACCTGAAACACTATAAAAAAAGGAAATTACCCCCATAAAAGAAGCACTCCCCGCGAATCACTTCGCAGGGAGACTACTAACTAATAACTAACTTGTGGTTTACGTAATTTTTTATATGACTTATTTACAATGCAAAGATAAGGTTTGCCATCTGTCTGTGCAATCGCATGATATAGGTATTCTGGACAGTCAGACATCCCTATTTATAGCTATAATAAACGAAAGTAGAAAAGGTATCTATCAAAATCATTATTTGTAGGTATTGTCTGAGATTATTAAATGTTGCAATTTTGCCAAAAAGAATTTATCTTATTATACCGTAACCATTGATGTGGAGTTCTCTCTATTATTATTTCTCTGTAATGTTAGTCACAAAAGAGAGACTATAAAACCTTGTTCCAGGGAAGCATACCTTCGGAACAACAAAAAGTCCGGACTTGGGAAAGCCCGGACCTTTATTTTATATCCATCAATACAAGATATTAATACACCTCTACCTTTGCAGCAACAGCCTTGCATTTGTCACGCAGAGCGTCCAAGTCACTGCCATTAGGAGCATAACAAACCACAACCCCCATACGGCGATTCAATTTTGTATAAGGTTTACCAAAAATACGGAGATAAGTATTTGTCTCCTTACAAACTTCTTCCTCACCACGATAACGGGGAGCTTCCTTGCTGGCAATAGGAGAAAGAATCACTGCACTGGCCCCTATGCGTTCTTGTGTAATTTCAGGAATAGGAAGTCCTAACACCGCCCGCAGATGCAACTCAAACTCATTTAAATTCTGAGTACCTGCCAAAGTCACCATTCCGGTATCATGCGGACGGGGAGAAAGTTCGGAGAAATAAACTCCGTTTTCATGACTCAAGAAAAATTCAACTCCCCAGATTCCCGCACCAGTCAGAGCTGCCGTTACCTTATCAGCCATACGTTGCGCTTCCTTCAAATGTTCGGGATCAATATGTGCCGGTTGGAAACTTTCTCTATAATCTCCTCCTTTCTGTACATGTCCGATAGGCGGACAGAACAAAGTAGGACCGTTTTTCTGAGTGACGGTGAGCAAAGTTATCTCACTATCGAACTGAATAAACTCCTCAATGATCAATTCTTTAATATCTCCACGACTGCCTTCACACCCATAATGCCATGCCTGTTCCAACTCATCCGCGCTTTTGACCAAAGACTGGCCTTTGCCGGATGAAGACATCAAAGGCTTCACCACACAGGGGAAACCAATTTCTTTTGCAGCTTCTTTCAACTCCTCCAGAGACTTGGCATAGAAATATTTGGCTGTCTTTAATCCTAATTCCTTAGCTGCCAAATCACGAATAGCCTTACGGTTCATCGTGAAATTCACAGCACGGGCACTCGGCACTACTTGGATACCTTCCTGTTCCAAATGATACAGACGTTCGGTACGGATAGCTTCAATTTCAGGCACAATTATATCTGGCTTGTGTTTGGCTACCACAGCATCCAATGCATCACCGTCAAGCATACTGAACACTTCAAATTCATCAGCCACCTGCATGGCCGGAGCACCTGCGTAAGAGTCGCAAGCAATAACATACTGCCCTTTACGTTTTGCCGCAATGACGAATTCTTTACCTAATTCGCCGGAACCCAGCAATAAAATCTTCTTAGTCATAGTATTTACATATGTTTGATATTCCTTACAAAAAACGGAGAGTTGAGAACAAGACACCTCTTGATTCCCAACTTTCCATCTGCAAAGATAGTGTATTTTATAAACTATACGATATCATTGAAGCAATATTTGGATCATTCAGTACAAAGAAAACACCCACTCCCAAAGCGATGAGCCACAATACGATAAATATAATTTTGGTTACAATGGACATGGGTTGCCAACCTCCAAAATGACGCATCAGCATGTGTATCAGTCCTATAATAGGAATACCGATAACCAGAATACCTGCAACGGACATAGCGACAGTCAACCCCGGAGAGCTACCCACCGTAGCCCAATTAACTGCAGGCAGCACCTCATAAAGCACTGCCGGCAATGCAGCAATCAGCCCCGTAGCCGCCATCAGCAATGCAAAAAAGACAATCAATAATACAAACAATACAGGCGCACAGCAAATAGCAATGAAAACAAGCAGGAATTTGATAAGGAACCCCGCCACAGACACAATCCCCTCCCCTATCTTTTGCAAGATACTTCTAGGACGATCTGAGCGTACATAATCATTCACTTTTTCAAATCCGTCTGTTACAGTCTTGCCTATATTCTCCACATTAATAGCAGCCCCCTTCATGGCGAGTTTCTCGGGGGCGGTATGCGCCATAGGAATAATAATCCACGCTATGATATAAGCCAATATCACCCCATGAACAAAGAAGCCAAGAACCAATAGAATGATACGTACCCAAGTAACATCCCATCCCATATAAGCGGCCAATCCGGAAGCCACACCACCCAGCACTTTATTGTCCGGATCACGAAACAGACGGCGTACAGTGGTCCCTTTTGCCTTTTCCGAACCGGATGTTTCTCCATTCCCTTCACCAGAGAGTTCTTCAGGTTTACCCATCCGGGCTATGATTTCTTCCACATCCTCAATGGTAATAACCTGTTTGCCCTCATTCAAACGGTCAGCAAACAGTTCAGATATGCGTAATTCCATATCATGTACAATCTCCTCCGCACCTTCCTCACGACGAAAGTGAATGCGTAAATTTGCTAAATAATTATCCAACAAGTGGTAAGCGTCTTCGTCTATATGATAAACGGTACCTCCTAAATTTATGGTTAAAGTCTTTTTCATTGTATCCTGTTTTTAATTGTTTTTTAAATGATTCACTGTATTCGTCAACTCCTCCCAAGCAGTCTCCAATCCGCTAAGGAATATTTCACCCTGAGGAGTGAGATTATAATATTTACGAGGTGGTCCCTGAGTAGACTCTACCCATTCGTATGAGAGCAGGTCATCGTTTTTCAGCCGGGTAAGCAGCGGATAAAGCGTCCCTTCTACTACAATGAGCCGGGCTTCTTTCAATCTTTGAATGATATCCGAAGCATATGACGGCTCTTTGTGCAACAACAATAAAATGCAGTATTCCAGCATTCCTTTGCGCATCTGAGATCGTACATTGTCTACATTCATAATTTATAATACTTTGTTTGGCACAAATATATGTATTATATCAGTACCTTGTATTGCATAGTTCTATTATTTTGCATAAATTAATATTTAAACAAGTAAAAGAAAGGAAGTCCCCTTTTTTTGTTGTAAAAAGTTTATCTTTGTCTCTCGTTATAACCCTAAAAAGATATAAAGATCATGTTTACCATACAAAAAGCGACAACCAATGATATTCAGTTGATTAACGAGATGGCTCAGATTGTATTTCCGGCCACCTACCAGGAAATTCTTTCAAAAGAACAATTGGATTACATGATGGACTGGATGTACTCTCCGAAAAATCTGCGTAAACAAATAGAAGAAGAAGGGCACATCTATTACATAGCTTACAAAGATGGAGAAGCTGCCGGATATGTTTCCATACAGCCCGAAGGAGAACATTTATTTCATCTGCAGAAAATCTATGTACTTCCTCGTTTTCAAGGTTGCCGGTTGGGCAAAGCACTATTTGAGCAGGCCGTCAAAGCAATTAAAGAAATCCATCCCGGACCTTGCGAAATGCACTTGAATGTAAACCGTAACAATAAGGCTTTACAATTCTACCAACATTTAGGAATGGAAAAAGTTGCAGAAGGAGATTTCTATATAGGCAACGGATATTATATGAACGATTATATCATGGGACTGAAAATCTAACCCTATCTTACAAAAACAAAATGGACGAATATCGTATCAACGGATTGACCATAAAAGAAAATTTAGCTGCAACTGGCAGAAAAATAGGAAATAAAAAGTTACACCGAATCGCTGCATCCGGGAATAGAAAATAGTATTGGGTATCCGCATCCCTGCCCTAAGGCGGTTAGGAGCACAAATTGCCAAAGATGACTGGGAGAGTTATCTACAGACTGCGGATACTTATTATATGGAAGAACGTATGTTGCAAGGTATGGTAATAAGCAATCTGAAAATGAAAGACATAGAAGCATATCTTTCACTGGTTGCCCGGTTTGTTACCATCATCAACAGTTGGTCTGTTTGTGACACTTTTGACTTTTACGGCAAACAACGGTTTGTTGACAAGAACAAGAAAAGGGTCTGGCTATTTTTGGAAAACTGGATGAAATCCGACAAAGAATATGAGATACGTTTCGGAGTAGTAATGGCAATGGCTCATTATATTGACGAAGAGTATATAAACAACGTATTGCAATGGATGGACCGGATCAGTCACGAAGGATATTATGTGAAGATGGCTGTAGCATGGGCTTTATCCGTATGTTATGTCAAATTTCCTCAAAAGACGGTGAACTATCTGAAGGAAAATCATTTAGATGACTTTACCTACAATAAAGCGCTACAAAAAATCATAGAATCTTATCGGGTAAGCACGGAGGACAAAGAAATCATCCGCAGCATGAAAAGAAAAACAAATAATGTTCATTATTTACCGCAAAGAGGATTTGAATCCTTCCGAAAGAAATTCACCATTCATATTCGGAAAGATTCAAACTGCTCCAGCAGCTATTAATAATTGGGAAAAGTTATTCCTCCCAAACCAAATAAGCTGAAACCAGCCAATGATTCAATTTATTGCCATCCACCTGTTGTGCCTCAGGGATACTTACCTTAAAAGAATGTTTACCGGCCGGCAAGTCACCAATAACAGCCTCCTCAGGCATCACATCGCTACCCGGACACCAATTGGAACGGGATAAATCTGAAGAAGCCAAAGGTTCTTCAATCTCTTTTGTCGTATAACCCTTATCACCTATATATGCGGCAACTCGTGGTATCAGCCATACTCCCGTAGCTGGGTTAAAACGGCGGAAAGAAGCACAGTCGTCACGCCAAGGAATGAAATTCAACACCTCCTTGCCATCAACAGACACAATGTTTCGTTTCTCCACAAACTCATCTCCGCCACTATGCCCCCCGTGACCTGTAACAATATACTTCAAACGAACATTCTTGGCAGCTTTCGACATATCAAAATCCATCACCACATCTTTGCGTGAGAAAATATCCGGATAAGTCTGTCCGATATAATACACCGTATTCATCAAAGGCTTCACACGGCGCTCCGGTATCACGTCGCAAGTAATCTTACTCTCCTTCACGTCCAATTCCATGCTGGCCACATACCCCTCGGCAGTCCATGTATCAATATAAATTCCCACGTATGCCTCTCTCTCCAATGCCGGATAAAGATCGGTAATATCCTGCACCCAAGTCACACTCTTTTCCCATTTCGGGATATATACAGGACGTCTCTTGCTGCTCAAAGAATCATTATCCGAACTATAATACCCCACACCGAACGGGGTCATAAAACGCATCAGTTCAAGGGTAGGCACATAATCCTTACCCGGAACAATACCAATCATTTTTTCATATTTGGCACTGTCTACCGCAGGAAACGCCCTCTTGCCTTCGGCTATATTCATCAGATTGATCACCGATTCTTTGGGAAGCACAAAACAAGAGCCAGATTTATCCCAACGGTCACCATTGGAAGCTACAGTTACTTTCAGGGTAACATCCACATCTCTTTTGTAATCGGGCAAGGTTATTTTCTTTAAAATAATACGCCCGTTTACCAGACGGATCACTCCGTCAGCATTGGCAGGAGTATAATTAGGAAAAGAGTCGGGACGAAAACAAACAGGGGTCTTGTCGAATACTTGAATATGAGTATTTCCCAATGCCGGTAATTCTTTGTGATTTGCGGCATCGGCCGGCATCATAAAAGTTGCCGCCACAGCCAGTGGAGCAATAAAGGTCAGCAGGTTCATTCTTTTTAATTATAGGTTAGTAATCAAGGGTATATAAATTAATTTCACAAAAAAACTACACGGATTTACACAAATCTTCCGATCTGTATAAATCCATGTAATCTACAATAAAAAGGGGTTATTGATGCTGTTCACGCAACAAATCATTCACAGTCTTCACCGGATTAAAGGTACTCAACGGCACTTCAACGAAAACAGTGTTCCAGTCACTCATCGCACCATTCCACAAGCCCGGAAGTTCCAATGCTTTCAGTTCTCTACCGTTCTTTGATTTATAAGAGATAAAACCTGTAGCCTTATCCACATACTTCACCAAGTCGAATTTGTTTCCTTTATAATCTCGTACCGCACACACCAAATCCACCGGATTAAAGTGAGTACCTTTCTCGAACATCTCTTTCTTGGCCGGATCATTCATGTCAATCTGAGAACTTTCCAAAATTTGCAGTGAAACAGTACCATCCGCATTATAAGCCAGGAACGGGCCGCCTCCCGGTTCACCCACATTCTTCACCATACCGCATACACGCATCGGACGGTTTAACTTCTTACGCAGATAAATAACCAAATCGGCATCTTCCAGATCCTTGATATCCGGTTTGCGGCAACATAAAGTCTGCTGTAAGAAACGAATGATCTCTTCCAGCTGCGCATGTGTATATTTACCGCCATCCAGCAATTCCAGATATTCAAATACCTGCTTCTGCAGAGTAACCAGTACCCCCGCAATCAGCTTTTTATACGTAACAGTATACTCTTTCAAGCGATCGGGCACCACATTATCTATATTCTTGATAAAGATAACATCGGCATCCAGGTCATTCAGATTCTCAATCAGCGCGCCGTGCCCTCCCGGACGGAACAACAGTTTGCCTTTATCGCGGAAAGGTTTGTTCTCCATATCGGCAGCAACCGTATCCGTACTCGGTTTCTGTTCAGAAAATGACACATCATATTCTACTCCATACTTCTTTGCATAAACGGCAACCTTCTCTTCCACCAGCTTTGTGAACAATTCACGATGTTCCGTAGAAACGGTGAAATGCACATTCACTTTTCCGGTTCTGCCTGCCGCATACAACGCGCCTTCCACCAAATGTTCTTCCAGCGGCGTACGCACACCATCCGCATACCGATGGAATTTCAACAACCCCTTCGGTAATGCCCCATAGTTCAAGCCGGCAGCTTCCAGCAGATTGGCTACTATAGGTTTATAATCCTTCCCGGCCATCAAAGCATCAATATTCTTTCCTGTATTATCCATACAAGCCGCATTCAAGTCATTGTAGAATGCGAAGCTATGAATATGGTCGAAAAATTTCTTTTCGAAATCTGTCTTCGGAGTATTGTAATCAGCCCCCAGGAATTCGAACAAATTCTTGAACATGCGGCTGGCAGCACCAGAGGCGGGTACAAACTTCACGATGGTTTTCTCACCTTCCTTATATGTATCCCATGCTTCCAAATAATTTTTCATTTCATTTTCGGCGGGAGCCATGATTCCCTTTTCAACAGAAGCGGCTGCATCCAGCTTCAAAAATGGGAAACCCTTTTCAAAGCAAGCCAGTTGTTCTGCAATCTGCTGCTCGGAAATTTCTTTTTTCACTAATAAGTCTTTGTCTTCAGGTGTTAACATAAGTACATGATTTTATATGGTTTAAATAAATTGTTACCTTATTCTTTCACTATTAATTGCCC
>ENA-OQJE01000190-OQJE01000190.1-human-gut-metagenome-genome-assembly--contig:-NODE-190-length-13358-cov-3.458695_pt1 | contig 13358 bp, 13 predicted proteins | sample MGYA00242594_ERZ504760 | MGnify/ENA primary metagenome ERZ504760 (study PRJEB26092, sample SAMD00036358) | human gut metagenome | host: Homo sapiens | study: EMG produced TPA metagenomics assembly of...
CAACTCTTGCCGATATGGCTTACGGGCAAGTATGGATTCCTTTCACTTCGACCAACCTGTCTAATGACACATGGAGTGATAACCACATGGGAATGATGAGTGTAACTCTGTTGGCGCATGATCGTGAGGATTTTGATGAGATTCGTGCTGAGGCTAAGCGCCGTATGAATGAGTATAATTCAATACTTGCTGATCAAGGGTATACATTGATAGATCGCAACCGTCCTTATGACCAGGAAACCCAATCGATTTCTTTTGCTGCCAATTTGGAACCGGATTTAAAAGCGGCTCGTCGTGAGCGTGTCATTATCTTTATTATTCTATTATTGGTTCCTGCCATAAATTTGAGCAGCATGACGCAAAGCCGTTTGCGTCAGCGTGTAGCCGAGATAGGTGTGCGTCGTGCATTTGGAAGTACCCGCATAGAGATGGTGGGGCAGATTGTGATGGAAAATCTCGTAATCACTTTGTTGGCAGGGGCTATCGGATTGCTCATTAGTATATTATTCGCTTATTGGGGCACTGATATATTGTTTGCACAACCTTATAGTGTTACTCTGAATGCGCCTACTGTTGATTCCAGAATTTTATTGCAACCATCTACTTTCCTCTATGCATTGTTGTTCTGTTTTGTATTGAATTTGCTTAGTAGCGGTATTCCCGCATGGCGGGCATCGCGTACTAACATAGTCAATGCTTTGGGAGGAAAGATACATTAATAGATGAAAAATTAAGAATTTAAAAGAAGAGTTAGAATGAATAAGAAACTATTGACACAGATAAAGAATGAGTGGCGTTCCAATCTTTGGCTTGTTACCGAATTGTTGTTGGTGAGCGTTGTTATGTGGTATATTGTCGATTATATGTATGTTAAGGCAGCTGTTTACTATGAGCCACGTGGTTTTGATATCTCCCATTGTTATTTGATACAAATGGGACGCCTTACTGATAAAAGTCCTGATTTTATTCCTAATCAGACAAAAGAGCAGCAGCGGGAAGATGTGAAAGGACTTGCCGAGCGTCTTAAATATCGTCCGGATATAGAGGCGGTTGGTTTTGGTCAGAATTCTTATCCTTATAATGGGAGTAACAGCGGTACGGAGGTTAGATATGACACACTTCAGTCGCCGGGATGGACTATTCGACGTTTAGTAAGTCCTGATTTTGTCCGGGTTTTCCAGTATCATGGTACTCGTGGGGAAACTCCTGAACAATTGGCGGAGTTGCTTAGCCATCCCAAGAATTTTTTGGCTTCCGATAATTTATACAAGAAACGTTACGGAAGAGATTTGACTCCATTGGTAGGAAAACAGTTTTATTTGTTTGGAGATACGACGGAAACCTATACGCTGGGAGCATCGTTGGAGGTAGTCCGGTATTCAGATTATGAGCAGGCATGGAACAGCTACAGTATGGTGAAACTTTTGCCGGAGAATTGGTATGATGTGGGACTTGAATTGTGTGTACGGGTAAAAGAAGATCAGGATAAAGATTTTATAACCCGTTTGAAAGCTGATAGTGAGAAGCTATATCGGGTGGGGAATGTGTTTATAGCCGAAGTGCGTTCGTTTGATGATATCCGTCGTAACTATCAACAGTCACAAACCAATTCCATGCGCAGCTATATTTTGGGTATGGTTTTTTTATTGTTGAATATTTTTTTAGGATTGCTGGGCACGTTCTGGTTTCGTACTCAGCAACGACGTGGTGAGATTGCTTTGATGAAATCTTTGGGAGGAACAGACCACAGTGTCTTTGTACGCCAGTTGGTGGAAGGATTACTGCTATTGGTTATAGCCACTATTCCGGCTGTTTTTATCAATTGGAATCTGGCAAATAGTGAATTGAATGCTTGGATGAATGGTACTACTATTGAAGGTGGACGCTTCATAATAACAGTTCTTATCTCCTTTATTTTGATTGCATTGATGATTGTAGTAGGCATTTGGATTCCTGCACGTAAGGCTATGAAAGTTCAGCCGGCGGAAGCATTGCATAATGAGTAATTTCTTTTTTTGTTAAAAGATTTTAGAGCATAGCACAAACATGATAAAACTATATTTCAAACAGGCTTTTTTCCAACTACGTGAGAATAGGCTCATCAGCTTGGTCTCTATTATAGGAACGGCATTGGCTATTTGTATGATCATGGTCATCGTTTTGGTGTTGGAAGTGCGCATTACGGATTGTGTGCCTGAGGTGAACCGTTCACGTTCTCTTTATATGAAAGCGATGTCTATTCATCAGAAAGGAGATACTAGTGATAATTCATCAAACGGCTGTATGTCACTTACGGTGGCTAAAGAGTGTTTTAAGGCGCTTACTGTTCCTGAGACGGTAACTATAGTGTCTACAGGAGGCAGGATGCGTATTTCTGTACCTGCGGGAAAAACGATGACAGTGGATAATCTTGAAACTGACGATACTTTTTGGAAAGTGTTCTCTTTTGATTTTATTGCCGGAAAGCCGTTTACGGCTGCCGATAGTGAAAGCGGACTTCCTAAGGTTGTAATTAGCGCTTCTGTGGCCCGGAATTTATTTGGTACGGTAGAAGCAGTGGGGCGTACAGTCCAACTTAACTTGGCCGATTATACGGTAGTGGGTGTTGTGAAAGATGTATCCAAACTGGCTGTTTCTTCGTATGCGCAGATTTGGATACCTTTCAATTCAACTGAAATAGCCAGGAAGTGTTGGTATGACAATGCGATGGGAACTTTTCGTGTGGTCATTCTGGCACATTCGGAGAAAGATTTTCCTGCTATCAGAGAAGAGGTGGAACGTCTGCGTCAGAAATTTAATGACGGATTGCAGGATTCTGAAATCTTTTATCGTGGACAACCCGATGATCGTTTCTCTTTTATCTTTCGTCACTGGGGAAGAGAGTTACAGGCGAAGGAAGCTTATTTGCACTACCTGCTGGTGATTGTCATTTTATTGCTGGTACCGGCTATAAATTTGAGTAGCATGACTTTGTCCCGTATGCGGAAGCGCATGTCGGAAATAGGAGTGAGGAAGGCATTTGGTGCTACTGCCAATGTCTTGTTGAGGCAAGTGTTTTATGAAAACTTATTATTGACGCTCATAGCCGGAGCAGTAGGAATGCTTTTCAGTTATGCATGTACTTTTTTATTGAATGATTTCTTATTTTCCAATAGCGAGAACCGTGCCCAAATAGGAGAAACCAGTCTTTCGGCAGATATGTTGTTCAGTCCCTGGATATTCTTGGCCGCATTCATTTTCTGCCTGCTCTTGAATTTGCTGTCAGCGTGCATTCCTGCCTGGAGGGCATCGCGCATGAATATTACGGACGCTTTAAACCAACGTTAGATCATGAACAGGAATTTATTGAAACAGATATGGAACGAGCGCCGCAGCAATGCGTTTCTGTGGATGGAACTTTTTGTGGTGTTTGTCATATTATGGTATATTGTGGATGTGGTATATGTCACATTGAGCATCTATAATTTGCCGATGGGCTTTGATATAGAAAATACGTATGTTCTTCGTTTTGAGCGGATGACTTCGAAGGCGGCTGCTTATCAGCCTGGCCGTACTATGAAAGAAGATGTTGCCGATTTGCATGAAATTGTAAACAGGCTTGCGCATCGTCCGGATGTGGAAGCAGTCAGCCTCTCGCAAAACTGTATACCTTATAATGACGGTGCAAACAGTTTTTCATTTTATCTGGATACAGTCCCGGTACGTAGTTTGAAACGATGGATAACTCCGGAGTATTTTAATGTATTCCGTTATCGCAATATAGACGGTTCGGATAGTGAAAGCCTTGCTGAGGCACTGACACCGTCCGGCATGGTCTTATCTGTGAATATTGCCGATGTTTATCAGGATGCACCTTGGCATGGTAAGGAACTTTTAGGGCGTAGGGTGCCTGTTTGGCGGAATGAGCCGGAGGCGGAGCACCTTTCTATAGCTGCTCTTACCGAGCCGGTCCGTTATGATCATTTTACAGCTCCGGATGATTACGGCTCCCGTTATGCTGCTGTGTACCTGACAGATGAGGTAATGGAATCCTTGGGCGAAACGGTTTATATAGAAGTTTGCCTACGTGTTCGTGAGGGACAGAATGATGGATTCATAGACCGTTTGATAGTGGATGCCGACCGTCAATATCAGGTGGGCAATCTATATCTTTTGGATATAACTCCTTTGAGTGATGTACGCACTGCTTATGAAACGGATTCGGTGAATGAGTTGAATACGCAATTTTGTATCATATTTTTCTTATTGCTGAATATCTTTCTAGGCATTATCGGAACTTTCTGGTTCCGGACACAGCATCGGCGTGTCGAAATTGCGTTGCGTATAGCTTTAGGTTCTACCCGTTGGGGAATCTGCGGTCGTCTGATGGGGGAAGGAGTCTTTTTATTGTTGGTATCTGCTATTCCTGCATTGGTCGTAGCGTGGAATTTGGGATATGCCGAACTGGTGGAAGTTACACGTATGCCTTTTACGGAAGGTCGTTTTGCGATTACAATTCTGGGCACTTTCATTCTGATTGCTGGAATGATTGTCATTGGAATAGGATACCCTGCCCGTCGTGCCATGAGTATCGAACCGGCTGAGGCATTACATGAAGAATAAATAAAATGAAGAGATAAAACGAATGAAACAGCTATTATTACAAGCATTTAATCTGATACGGCAGAATCCTTTTTATGCTACAATCAGTATTATAGGAACAGCTGTCACTATCGCTTTTGTTATGGTGGTAGTGATGATTTATGACTTCCGTACAATGGATATGGCTCCGGAAAGTGATCGGAGCGATATGATGTATACAGGTTCGGGAATGACCTATCGTAAGCAGGATCATACCAACCAGAACAGCGGTATGGGACGCAAGGCTTTTGAAGCATTGTTTTCAGAGCTCCCTGGTAGTAAAAGAGGTTACTTGGTATCGTGGCGTTTCCAAGACCCCTTGTAACTTGTCCGCTTCGAATGAGATATTCAACTATTTTGTGCGGCCTGTGGCTGATAACTGGTTTAAGTTCTTTGATTATGAATTTATAGCGGGACGTCCTTTCACACAAGAGGAGTATGATGCCCGTCGGTGTGTCAGTGTGGTAACCGAGCGTATGGCCTTGCAGCTTTTCGGCACGACGGATGTGGTAGGAAAAGAATATCAAAGTAATTTTTTTCCGACTAAAGTGGTAGGCGTGGTGAAAGATGTCAATGCTATTTTCCAGACAGCATACGCTGATGCTTTTGTTCCTTTCTCATTGGAAAATGAAGACTATTATGCTACTTGGACAGGGGGCTTGGGAGGAATCCGTCTGGGATTGCTCAAACTGCTGCCGGACACTCGTCCTGCAGAGGTACGGACTGAAGTACAGCATCGGCAGGATCGTTTGAATAGTTCAACGGCAGAATATGCTTTCGAGATGAACGAACTCTATACTCATACGGAATATACCTTTTTTCGTGGAAAAGATATTAGTGCACCGTTGGTTTACAGTATGTTATTGATGGTCTTGCTGATTGTTCCTGCTATTAATATCTCAGGTATGACCAATGCCCGAATGCAGGAGCGTGTGACAGAGATTGCAGTTCGCAAGGCGTATGGTGCATCACGTATTTCCATTATGGTGAGGTTGTTTTTAGAGAATCTGTTTACGGTCTTTTTGGGTGGAATTTTAGGATATCTGTTTTCGTGTGTGTTGGTTTGGCTGGGACGTGTATGGTTGTTTGGTAGCGGCGAGGTAGAATTATCAGATATCAGTCTGGATGGAGGTTTGTTGTTGCATCCTGCTTTATTTGTGTTGGTTTTCAGCGTATGTGTTGTTTTTAATTTATTGTCGGTATTGATTCCGGTATGGATGGTCACACATCGTAATATTGCGACTACCATCAAAGGAGAATAGGAGGAAAGAAAAATGATAAAGAGTTTATTCAGACAAATGTGGAACCAGAGGCACGCCAATGTATGGGTGTGGGTTGAATTGATTGTTGTTCTTATCTTGCTATGGTACAGCATCGATCTGGTTTATAATTATGAGGCTGCTGCCCGTCAGACTAAAGGATATGACACGGAGAATGTTTTTGATATTCAATTGAATATTAAGCCGGCTTTGCAAAATGATTCTGTATTAATGAGTCATTCTGCTGAATATTTGGAACAAATCTATCATTTAATCCAACAATATCAAGGGGTGGAGGAAGCTTGTTTTTATTATGGGACAATACCTTATACGGGAAATAATATGTATGAGGGATATGCTCCGCATTCGGATTCGACCCATGTGGTAGGCTGTTTCATCCGTTATGTCAGCCCTACTTATTTCAAGGTATTTCGTTTGCAGCCATTATCAGGCTCATTTGAGGCGGAGCGTTGGGACAAGAATGAATACCCCATGCCGGTGTTGATGAGTGAAACGTTAAGTGATTCCTTGTTTAGCGGACGCAATGGGAGTAGGGGAGACTTGTTTCAATCCTTATTTTCTGAATAGTGTGCAACCGGAAACTAATTATAAGGTAATGGCGGTACTTCCTGCTCATAAGACCATGAGTACGAGCGTTACGAACCTTTTACTTTATCTTCCCCAGTCCGCCGCTGACTCATTGGCATCACATTGCGGTGCGTGTGGCTTCCAATTCCATACCGGGATTTACCGAACATTTTATGCAGGATATGCAAGGGAAATTATCTATCGGCCCTTATTACTTATACGATATAAATTCGTATGGCGATATGAAGGAAGCTTTCGATATAGAGCAAGGAACGGTGAATTATCTGAATACTACCTATGCCGTTATCCTTTTCTTTGTTTTCAATATATTTTTAGGGATGCTGGGTACTTTCTGGTTTCGGACTCGTAAAAACCGAAGTGAGATAGCTTTGCGTATGGCACTAGGTTGCAGTAGGATGAATGTATTTGGTTATTATGTACTTGAGGGCATCCTTCTCTTGGTTTCGGCTGCCATTCCCGCTGTTTTTGTTTGTGCGAATATGCAGATGGCGGATCTTACTGTGCATACATTAATGGAACCTGCTTGGGGACGTTTTTTGCTTTGTTTTGTGTCGGCCATGCTGTTGTTGGGGATAATAATTTTGCTCGGCATTTATTTCCCCGCCCGGAAAGCGATGGGGATTGAGCCGGCAGACGCGTTGCATAATGAATAATGTTATTTCATTGTCACATGATCAGCAGTGTTCGTATATGAATGGAGTGTCCGATTTCGGACACTCCATTTTTGTCGTAAGGTGTTATAAAACAGTGAAATAGTTTTTTGGCATACCATTTGCCTTACCTTTGATAAAAAGAATAATAACGCAATGAAAAAACAAGTAATATCTCTATTTTTAGCCTTTGGCATATCGTTGGTTGCCGGAGCGCAGCCACAAGAAAAGCGACGTGCCATCACTTTGGAGGAAGCCATTACTATTGCCCGTGTGCAAAGTGTAGATGCGGCCGTAGCTTTAAACGAGCTGAAAACCGCTTATTGGGAATATCGTACTTTCCGTGCGGATTTGCTTCCGGAAATGAATTTTGAAGCCACTATTCCCAGCTATAATAAGAAGTATAATTCTTATCAGCAGGATAACGGTGCTTATACATTTGTACGTAATAATTATATGGAAATGAATGGTGAAGTTTCTATCGATCAGAATATTTGGTTGACCGGTGGTAAACTCTCATTGAATACCTCTCTTGATTTCTTGAAACAACTGGATGGAGATAAATCAAAACGATATATGTCTGTTCCTGTGGCATTGACTTTGGAACAACCTATTTTCGGAGTGAATACAATTAAATGGAACCGCCGCATCGAACCGGTGAGATACGCTGAAGCTAAAGCCGCATTTCTTACTGCAACCGAAGAGGTAACCATGACTACTATCAACTATTTTTTCAATTTGTTGTTGGCTAAGGAAAATGTAGGCATCGCCCGACAGAATCTGAAGAATGCAGATAAACTGTATGAAGTGGCTAAGGCAAAGCGTAGTATGGGGCAGATCAGTGAAAATGATTTGTTGCAATTGGAACTGAATGTATTGAATGCCCGTTCTACGTTGACTGAAAATGAAAGCAACTTGAAAAGTAATATGTTCAAACTCCGTTCATTTCTAGCATTAGGAGAAGATGAGGAATTGGAACCGGTTGTTCCCGAGACGATTCCGACTGTATTGCTGAACTATCCGGATGTTTTGGACAAAGCACTTGCCAATAATTCATTTGCGCACAATATTCGTCGCCGCCAGTTGGAAGCAGATTTTGAAGTGGCTAAGGCGAAAGGTAATTTACGTGAAATCAAGCTCTATGCACAGGTAGGTTTTACAGGAACAGACAATGAATTTAATAGTGCATACCGCCGTTTGAAAGATAACCAGATTGTAGAAGTTGGTTTTAAAATTCCTATTCTTGACTGGGGAAAACGTCGTGGTCAGGTAAAGATTGCTCAAAGTAACCGCGATGTGACTGAAAGCAAGCTACGTCAGGAGACCATGAATTTCAATCAGAATCTGTTTATCCTTGTAGAACAGTTCAATAACCAGCAGGCCCAGTTGCAGATAGCAGACGATGCGGACAAGATTGCCCAGAAACGTTACAGCACCAATGTGGAAACCTTCATGGTCGGTAAAATCTCGACATTGGATTTGAATGATTCCCAGTCAAAGAAAGATGAGGCTCGTCAGAAGCATATCAATGAGTTGTTCTATTATTGGTACTATTATTACCAGTTGCGCAGCTTGACATTGTGGGATTTCAATACCAATACTAATATTGATGCCGATTTCGAGAAGATTATCAAACAATAGGATTTTCACTATTCAATTCTGTTTGAATATAAAATGGGGTTGTCTTTGTACTTATTAAAATAATAATTTCTACATTTGCAGCATTATGATATTAATTATAGACGATGACAGTGCCATTCGTTCTTCTCTGAGCTTTATGCTGAAAAGGGCGAAATATGATGTGCAGGCCGTACCGGGTCCCAAAGAGGCTATTGAAATAGTCCGTTCGGTTGCGCCCCAGTTAATCTTGATGGATATGAACTTCACCCTGTCCACCAGTGGTGAAGAAGGATTGACTCTTTTGAAACAGGTCAAAGTGTTCCGGCCTGATGTTCCCGTTATATTGATGACAGCATGGGGAAGTATCCAGCTTGCCGTGCAAGGGATGCAGGCAGGTGCATTTGACTTTATTACCAAGCCTTGGAACAACGTGGCGTTGATGCAACGGATAGAAACGGCTTTGGAACTGACTTCACAAGATAAGAAAGCAGAGGTTCCGGTGGAAGATAATGACGGCTTCGACCGTAGCCATATCATTGGAAAGAGTAAAGCACTGATGGATGTGCTGGCCACGATCAAGCGGATAGCGCGTACCAACGCATCGGTCTTGATTACCGGTGAAAGTGGTACAGGCAAGGAGTTGATAGCCGAAGCGGTACATTTGAACAGTCCCCGTAGCAAGAAACCTTTTGTGAAAGTGAACTTGGGAGGAATTTCTCATACTTTGTTCGAGAGTGAAATGTTCGGTCATAAGAAAGGTGCGTTTACGGATGCCACAGCCGACAGGGTAGGACGTTTTGAACTGGCTGATAAAGGTACGATTTTCTTGGATGAGATTGGCGATTTGGATTTAAGCTGTCAGGTGAAACTGCTTCGCGTGTTACAAGAACAGACTTTTGAAGTCTTGGGCGACAGCCGTCCCCGTAAAGTCGATATCCGTGTGGTCAGTGCGACGAATGCCGATTTACGACAGATGGTGCAGGAACACACCTTCCGCGAGGATTTGTTCTATCGTATTAATTTAATTACGGTGCATCTTCCGGCATTACGCGAACGCCGTGAGGATATTCCCTTATTGGTCCGTCATTTTGCCGACAAACAATGTGAATCGAACGGTCTTCCCAAAGTGGAATTTACTTCTGAAGCGATGGATTATTTAAGCCGTTTGCCTTATCCGGGTAATATCCGTGAATTAAAGAATTTGGTGGAACGTACCTTGCTGGTCAGTGGAAAGGAAATATTGACTGCGGATGATTTTAAATCACAATACCAGCATCCTATAGAACAGAAGGTGACAACGAATCTGCAAGGCATGACCTTGGAGGAGATAGAAAAGCAGACTATTCTACAAACGCTTGAGAAGTATAACAATAATATGTCACAGGTTGCCGTAGCCTTAGGAATCAGCCGGGCTGCTCTTTATCGCCGTTTGGAGAAATACAATATACAAGTGAATGATTAGCAAAAACGGAACCGGATAAAATATGAAACTGAAATTCTTGTTCTTCTTTTTAGCATTACTGTTGACAGCAGTATGGACTATCCTGCTCGTTCTTACATTGAAGGAACGCGGTGCGTTGTTTTATATAGGAGAGGGAGTTATTACATTCAGTCTTGTGTTTCTGGTTTATTTCTATCGCAAAGTCGTGAAACCGCTTGATATCATCGGCAACGGTATGGAGCTTCTTCGTGAGCAGGATTTCAGCAGTAGGCTGACTCCTGTCGGACAAAAGGAAGCCGACCGCATTGTGTTGGTTTTCAACCGCATGATGGAGCAGTTGAAAGACGAGCGCCTTCGGTTGCGTGAGCAGAATCATTTTCTTGACCTGCTGGTCAGCGCTTCTCCCATGGGAGTTGTCATACTGACTTTGGACGGACATATTTCCATGCTAAATGCTGCAGCTCTTCGTTTTTTGGATTATTCTTCGGCAGAGGAAGTCAGAGGCCGATTGCTGTGCGAGTTGGCTTCCCCTTTGGCCGAAGAAATAGAACGTATTCCCAAAGATACTACTGAAACAATTCGTCTGAGCGACTCCATGATTTACCGCTGTTCCCGGCTTTCTTTTGTTGACAGAGGCTTCTCTCATCCGTTTATTCTGGTGGAAAGTCTGACTTCCGAGGTGGTGAAAGCAGAGAAAAAGGCATACGAAAAAGTGATCCGTATGATAGCACATGAGGTGAATAATACGACTGCGGGCATTACCTCTACTCTTGATACGGTGGATGGCGCTTTGGAATGTATGGAGGATACGGAAGACTTGCGCGAAGTGATGAAAGTCTGCATAGAGCGTTGCTACAGCATGAGCCGTTTTATCACAAATTTTGCCAATGTGGTGAAGATTCCCGAGCCTCAATTACAATCAGTGGACTTGAATGACCGCGTAGCCGCTTGCAAGACATTTATGGAAACGGTTTGCCGTAACCGTAAGATTACGCTGCATCTTGATTTATGTAAAGAGAATCCTGAAGTGATGATGGATACTTCTCTGTTTGAGCAAGTACTAGTCAACATTATCAAGAATGCGGCTGAAAGTATCGGGGAAACAGGAGATATCTTTATCCGTACTTCCGTATCACCTACGATGTTGGAAATTGCTGATACCGGTGCCGGTATCAGTAAAGAGGTGGAAACCAAACTGTTCAGTCCTTTCTTCTCCACCAAGCCTAACGGACAGGGTATCGGTCTTATTTTTATTCGTGAAGTTTTGATAAAACATGGGTGTACTTTCTCTCTTCGTACCTATCCGGATAAACTGACCCGTTTCCGTATCCGTTTCTGATGATTTTCTACCACTTTACCACGCTGATGCTTCCGCAAGGAAGTGAAAAGGGAGGGAGGGTTTATAGTAAATGTCTTTCGGGTGTTTCTTTTTGTGCTGTTGGTTCTTTCGAAATCTCAGTTCAAAATGAAAACTCTTTTTATTATGCTAAGTCGTCCGCGATGAAAAATGTTTAATCAGGATTGAATGAAATCGGTTTGTTTGGTTTATCTTCACAATATTATGTGCTAAATAATTAAATTATGAAATACCCTATCGGCATACAGACTTTTAGTCAAATCCGTGAAAACGGATATGTTTATGTGGATAAGACCGACCTTATCTACCAGTCGGTGAGTAGAGGAAGTATTATTTTTTCAGCCGTCCGCGCCGTTTCGGCAAAAGTATTATGAAGGGCGGAAAGAGGTGAGGTAATATCCGGACAAGCCTGAAAATATCCTGTAGTTTGGAATAAGTAAGTAACGTTATAAAATAGCTTGATACATTATTTTATTCATCGTTATCAGCCCAAATCCACAAAAAAGTTGGGAGCGTTTATGCCCTCATGCTCTCACTGTATATGTAACATGTTGATCATGAATAATTTGTGTAGTTGTGGTAAAAATAGTTGCTCTTCCTTATGCCCTCACTAATCTCTCATGCCCTCACTACGTTTTGAAGCATATTTCTGTATAACATGCTTGTTGTCAGCTATATATTCTTTTTTTGTAGGATATTCCGGCTTGATATAAAGTAGGGCGTTTTCTGGCTTTTTATCGTAAAAAGTGTGTGTAAAGGGTTTGTACTTCTATGGAGTGTGATCGCAAAGTTCCCGGTATTTCCGGCAGCGGTAAAAAGATCAAGACGTTTTTAAAAAAGCTCTTGTTCTTTTTAAAAAAGGCCGTTATCTTTTTTTGAAAGTTCTTGATCTTTTTAAAAAACGTCCTTATCTTTTGAGATGAAATTCCGGATCTTACGCGAAAACCTCCACCACAGAGTTTTGCAAAACTGCTGCCACTGCTATCACTCTTTCCACTGAAAGCACCATGAGCAGGACGTTTCATAGGGTGGTGGCAGCACTTTTTTTATATGGTAAAAAGGGCTGCTGCCACCACTTTTACCTCTTTTCTACCCCAAAAAGTCCGTAGGAGGGGGAAGAAACAGGAGGCGGAGGATGATCAAACGCTGGGAAAAGGCGGGAATACAGGCACACAGCACCCGGAAACCGGACCGGCAGAATATAGCCCACCAACGAACAAGATACTGACTACAGCCTGATGGGAATCTGATTGCGGATCGCCAGAACTATGGTTGCATCCCGACAAAGCCATAGTTACAATCTGGTGAAACCTTAGTTCCAGCCTGATGGAACTGAAGTTTCAACCCTACGGAACCGGTTGAAACTGAACCTTATGGCTGAATATGACGCCCGTACAATTAATATAGGTGCTGAATACAGCTTTTGGAAAGATTATATCAATGCGGTGATAGAGTTCAACCGCTGCCGTTACTTTTCCGGCGGAGTGGTTTTTAAAGTCCACCTGAAATAATAAAAGGAGTGGCTGTCAGTCTTTGATTTTCTTTTTATACACTTCCCCTCTGCTCATTACTTCCTTAACGAAATTGTAAGTCTCTACCCCTCGGAAGTATCCATTCTTACAAACCGGATCATTGAAATATTCTTCATTACTTTTAAGCAGGATATAGTCATCTACGCTATTATCCCATACATATTTATTCTTGCCATATTTTCAGCCCAGTGCCATGGCATCCAGTACGTGTCCTATTCCGGCGTTATAAGCCGCCAAGACAAATTTCATCCGTTCGTTTTCATTTTTTAT
>ENA-OQJE01000192-OQJE01000192.1-human-gut-metagenome-genome-assembly--contig:-NODE-192-length-13134-cov-2.786500_pt1 | contig 13134 bp, 16 predicted proteins | sample MGYA00242594_ERZ504760 | MGnify/ENA primary metagenome ERZ504760 (study PRJEB26092, sample SAMD00036358) | human gut metagenome | host: Homo sapiens | study: EMG produced TPA metagenomics assembly of...
TTATAAAACTGTTCAAATTAAATTCTTTTTTGGCAATAAATCTCCTATCTATCTCTTTTTTACGATTTTTCAACAGTTTATCCCTGGTTGCAGCATATTTCAGCAGATTTGGAAGTATCTTAAATGCTAAATTAGTGCTATAATTCCCAATTTACGGACTATTTTTATTCCTAATACCCAAAAACATCGTATCTTTATTCCCTATAATCAAGGAGGTTTAAATGGATTTACGTACAGTTAATGTCACTCGCTACATTATGCCCCTGCGTGAGGGAGGTTCCTTGCCCGCATTGGCCGAAGCGGATGATGATTTTTAAATATGTCGTCAAATTTAGGGGAGCAGGCCACGGAACCAAGGCGCTTATCGCTGAACTGATAGGTGGAGAAATAGCCCGTGCCCTTCATTTCCGCGTACCCGAAATCGTCTTTCTGCAACTGGACGAAGCATTTGGCCGGACAGAAGCAGATGAAGAGATACAAGACTTGTTGCAATGGAGCCGTGGGCTGAATCTAGGACTTCATTTCTTGTCGGGCGCACTGACTTTTGACCCCATCGTACATCAGGTAGACGTACAAACCGCTTCACAAGTAGTATGGCTGGACGCTCTGCTCACCAACGTAGACCGTACCATCAAGAATACCAATATGCTGATGTGGCATAAAGAACTGTGGCTGATAGATCACGGCGCAGCACTTTACTTTCATCATTCATGGGAAAACTGGCAGAAACAGGCTGTCAATCCTTTTCTAAGAATAAAAGACCATGTACTTCTGCCTTATGCCAGCCAGTTGGAAGAAGCGGATAACCGGTTCAAACAAATACTGACCGAAGAAAAACTAACAGGAAATAACAGATGCCATACCCGATGACTGGCTTACTTGGGCAGAAGAAGGAGAAACAATACAAGATCTGAGAGAGGTATATTTTCATTTTTTAAAAGAAAGGGTTCACCATTCCGAACTATTTGTAAAAGAAGCACAAAATGCCAGAAAAGCACTTATATGAATATGCAGTAATCCGCTTTGTCCCCAAAGTAGAGCGTGAGGAGTTTCTTAATATAGGAATAGTCTTGTTCTCCAAACAAGCCAGATACCTGAATGCAATCTATGTACTGAATGAACAGAAGTTGCGAGTATTTTCTACGGAAGTAGATATGGAATGCCTAAAGAATGCACTACAGGTATTTGATAAGGTATGCCAAGGAAAGAAAGAGGGAGGAAGCATAGCACAAATGGAAATTCCGGACCGGTTCCGTTGGCTGACCGCTGTACGTAGTGCCTGTATACAGACTTCACGGCCTCATCCCGGATTTTCCATGAACCTGGATGCTACCTTACAACAGTTGTTCAAGGAATTGGTACTATAAGCTATCGTCCGGCGCACCCTATGTACCGGAAAAGATTAGCTGAAAATATAAACAATCACTCCGGTTATTACCACATACGCCAGTGCATATGGAATGGCGGATTTTAGGATTTCCCCTTCTTTTCCCTGTTGGTTTCCGGCAGAAGTGGCAATAGCGATGCTTTGCGGAGAAATTATTTTTCCACCTGTCGCCCCCACCGTATTGGCTGCCGACAACCAGTCGGGACTTACTTGAATATGCCCGGCCACATTAGCCTGTAATTTGCCGAACAAAATATTTGAAGAAGTATCACTGCCCGTAATAAAGGTACCCAGGCAACCAATAACAGGGGCAAACAACGGATAAAGGCTTCCTGTAGCAACCGCCAAAGCAGTGGCTATAACTGAAATCATACCTGCCGTATCCATGATAGTGGACAAACTTACCAGACAAATTACCGTGATAAAAGTTTTCTTTAACTGCTTTACCGTATTCCAGAGTACAGCAAACAGCTCCCATATCTTGGCTCCTTGTATCAGCCCACCGACAAACGTGCCCACAAAAAGTAAAACTCCCGCATGGGTCAGCCAAGAAACCGTATAATTCATAGTTGAATCATTAATCGGAAGACTGATACGGGTCACCCAATTATTTTCAAGTGTTGTACGCAAACCGGGAAACAACGGACTAGTCAGAATAATCAAGAACAAGATAAGAAGATAGATACTCCACGCGTTCAGTACCTCGAGCCCTTTCAATGTGCTTTTCCTTGCTTTTTCCTCTTTAGAAGCAGTCAGTTTGCCATAGGCCACAATAACAATGATAGATAAAATACTTCCAATAATAGCCGGAGACTCCGCCCCCATATAGCGGGCGGCAATATACTGGCTGCCTAATGAGACACCACCGACCAACAAAGACAGGAAAATATTTTTAGGTAAGGATTTTAATTTCGAATCGGTCAGGAACAGCAATACGAAAGGAATGAGAAACATCAGTACCGAAAGCTGCAACACGACATTGGCGCTTAGCACCAATACATCCAGATTCGTTTCTTTCGCCAATACCAAGACCGGTGTACCAATAGCCCCAAAAGCAGTAGCCACACTATTGGCAATCAAACTGACTGTTGCCGAAAATACCGGTTTGAATCCGAGGCTGATAAGAATCGCCGCCGGTATAGCCACTGCCGTACCAAATCCTGCCATAGCTTCAAGCAAGCCACCAAATCCCCATGTCAACAGCAATACCTGAATACTTTTATCGGTAGAAATAGAAGAAAACTGTTGCTTGATAATCTCCATTTTTTCAGTCTTCAATAAAACATTATAGCTGAATATCGCCATCAAAATAATAATCAGAATAGGAGAAACAGCTTTCAAGGCACCGTACAGAAAAGAAAACAGCAAATCGTCTACCGGAAAAATGAAAGCCGAAAAAAAGCAATCAGCATAGTAACGACAAGGGAAATCACACTACTTTTGTCACCGGACATTTTAAAAAACGCCATCAGGATAATTAATAGCAATACCGGAATAATAGCAAGGACTAGATTCATAACCATTGTATTTAAGTTAAAGAAACGGTATCCATAAACTCTTAAATTAAGCCTTTGAAACCCCACTTCCGCAAAGTATTCTTTTTTTTAATAACAAAAAAGAATCCTATTTGGATTAATGATCTATCCTTTTTTATTAGTAAAAATAAAGTAATGCCAGAAGCATGTATAATGTATCTTTACACAAACCTCCGGCATACACTTCTTATCCATATATTGATTTTATATTGTAGTAATATTCCTTATTCTATTAATATATCTTATTAAATTCCAGCTAATGCCTGATCCAAATCGGCCAGCAAATCATCTATATGTTCCGTACCTATTGATAAACGCACTGTCCCCGGATAAATACCCTGTTCCGCCAATTCTTCCGCATTCAACTGAGAGTGAGTGGTACTGGCAGGATGGATAACCAATGACTTCACATCAGCGACATTGGCCAACAAAGAAAAAATTTCCAGACTATCGATAAAACGATGTGCTTCTTCCTGACCACCTTTCACCTCGATAGTGAAAATAGAACTGGCTCCATTGGGGAAATAACGCTGATACAGAGCATGGTCAGGATGTTCCGGCAAGGAAGGATGATTTACTTTCTTGATCTTCGGATGATTTTTCAAATGCTCCACCACTTTCAACGCATTCTCTACATGACGTTCCACACGCAATGAAAGTGTCTCCAATCCCTGCAACAGAATAAAAGCATTAAACGGACTGATAGTCGCGCCAGTATCACGCAATAAAATAGCACGAATACGGACAGCATAAGCGGCCGGACCTGCCGCCTCTACAAAACGCACCCCATGATAGCAAGGATCTGGTTCTGTCAGTTGAGGAAATTTACCTGATGCCACCCAGTCAAATTTACCTGAATCAACAATCACGCCACCCAGTGAAGTTCCATGACCACCAATAAATTTTGTAGCGGAATGTACCACAATATCCGCTCCATGCTCAATGGGACGAATTAGATAAGGAGTACCAAAAGTGTTATCAATAATCAAAGGTATGTGATGGACGATGTGCTATTTCCGCCACAGCCTCTATATCTATAATATTCGAATTAGGATTCCCTAAAGTCTCGATAAACACCGCCTTTGTATTCTCTTGAATAGCTTTCTCAAAATTAGAAAGATCACTAGGGTCCACAAATGTAGCAGTCACACCATAAGTCGGCAACGTATGAGCCAGCAGGTTATAAGTACCTCCGTAAATAGTCTTTGCAGCTACAACATGATCACCTGCACGAGTAATGTTCTGAAACGCATAAGTAATGGCAGCAGCCCCGGAAGCTACGGCAAGTCCTGCCACTCCTCCTTCCAATGCAGCCACACGCTGTTCAAAAACAGCTTGAGTGGAATTAGTCAGACGCCCATAAATATTACCCGGATCTTGTAAACCAAAACGTGCGGCTGCATGTGCCGAGTTATGAAATACATAAGATGTAGTCTGATAAATAGGAACTGCACGAGCATCCGTAGCCGAGTCTGGTTGTTCCTGTCCTACGTGAAGCTGTAATGTCTCAAATTTGAATTTTCTCTGTAGCCATAATCTTTATCTTTTTAGAGTTATATATTTCTGTTTTTACCTGTTGCAAAGGTATTAAAGGTAGTTATATCAAACAAGATATACTAAAAATAAAGAAAATAGAGCTACAATCATCACTATTTACAGAACAAATATTCTATTTACAAACGGATTATTACCTCCTGGAAGAAAATTATTCTTTGGCGACATCCAACAAAATAAAGTGACGGCCGATTCACATCGACCGCCATCAGACAATTAATACACACAATACGATTGATACAAAAGATCACTCATGGTCATGATCATGTTCCGTTTCAGTACCTCCGTCCGCACTCAAGACAATATTACGAGCCACTTCTGTCTGATTGCCCGCCGCATCGGTACACCATACCATCAGATGATAATCTCCGGGAGCAGCATCAGCCGGAATAACAATATCATGATGATGTACTTTTGTATTCTTCAAACCGGAAACATCATATACCTTGTCAAAAGTAAAAGCTATGTTTTTCTGTCCGGCTGCCCGGGAATCATGTCCGTGGTGGTCAAAATTATTATGAATATTGATTTTATACGATTTCAACATCACATCATCTGACAAATTCATTTCAAAATGTACCCCTTTCTCATTACCAATTTTCAACACCGCTCCCTCTTCGGGTTCTATCAAATCGATCACGGGCTTTGTTACATCCCCTTTTTCATCATTATCACACGCAGGCAGACAAACAGAGCATATAGCCAATAGGCTGATTACAAGAAAATAAAATTTTGTTTTCATTTTAATAATTGTTTAAATGGTACTTTAATCGAAATCTGAAAGTTTCTTCCCGGTTCAGGGATTTCCACTTTCCTATAAAAACTCAAATGATTGTAATATTTCACATCCGACAAATTACGAATACCCAAAGATATTTCAATATCCGCCTTGGCCATAGGTATATGAATACTCCCACCCAGATGAATCAAACAAGCTCCGGATGTGCGGTCTTCATTTCTCGCTATACGGTTCTGTGAAGCTATACTTTGAAATTCAGCATACAACTGAAAATCCTTTTTATTCCATGTTAGAATGTTCCGCATGGATACAGGAGGTGAAAAACTTAAAGCCGTATGTTCGTCACGATTATAAGTATAGACATACTCACCAACCAAACGATAATTAAAATGACGTAGAAAATCCATATTGAAATTTATCTCACCACCCATGAACAAAGCACGTGCGCCACTATATTGATAAATCTGTCCGGCATGGGGCAATACAGACCATTCTCCCGTAGGACGCAAATAAATATAATTATCAAACCAACCGGCAAAAGATGAAACAACCAGTTCCATTTTTTTATAAGCCAAGGTATAGGAAGCATCAATCTGCCATCCTTGTTCCGAAGAAAGAGTGGCATCTCCTTTTTCATGACGGAAAGTTCCGTGATGTACTCCGTTGGATGCTAATTCATTGCCCCCCGGCAAACGGAAGCTACGTCCCACATTCATCTTCAGAAGATGACCGGCAGCGGGTGTCCACACTACTCCCGCCGAACAGGAGTAATTACCATAAGCCCTGTCCACCGGATAACTTCGCCAACGATATGCCTGTATTACCTCTTCTTCATATCCTTGTCTGTGTAGATACTCCACCAAATAAGGATCTTCGAATGCTGTTATATCAATCCTTCCCCGATCATAACGTATCCCACCAGTTACAGACAACTGATTATCCAGTCGGAAAGTCGTCAGCCAAAAAGCTCCGGTAATAAAACGCTTGTATTCCGGTAGCAGAAAAGAATATCCGCCAATCGCATTTTTCTGTATCTGCATATTCCACCCTGCCATATGCTCCCAGGAAGAGGAATTGAACAACCGCAGCTTCAGAGAGGAGCTGAATGTATGCAGTTTGAAAACCAGTTCCCTATCCGGATCCTTTGCAGGCATCACCTGAGTGTCATAGTGGGTATGGAAAGCACTCCATTCCTCCCGATGATTGAACTGATAGCCGAAATCACCTGAAAGTTGTACCCCATTCCAAAGATACTGTTGATGCGTGGCTACTTTAAGATGGTTCACTTTGCTATAAGGCAAGTCAATATTACGGCTGTTCCCATCATCCTCCAAACGGGAAATATCAGGAATGCCATGAGCACCAGGAAAGAAGCCCATCTTCTGATAAACATTGCTCACAGCAATATTCATCTGATAAAACTTCTTTCTATAATCTCCCATGGCAGAAACATTGCGCTCGAACCCAGCGGTGTTTTTCAGCTTATGACCGTAAACAGGCACCAACTGGGTAAGATATACAATGGTATCTGCCGGTACATGATAATCTCCATAGTGCTGTTCTGAGAAACGTACTCTGACCAGCCATGCATTCTTCTCAATACCTAGCATCAGTGAACCGCCCACAGTGCCGTTCACTGATTTTCCCAATAAGGCAGCCTCACCAAAAAACCGGTTCTCTTTTTGTGGCAGCAAAGGAAGGATTTCGATGACACCTCCCATCGCATCACTACCGTAGAACAGTGAAGACGGACCTTTCAGAATCCGTACCTCGTCTACATTAAAAGCATCAATTTCCAGCCCATGATCGGCTCCCCATTGTTGCCCCTCTTGTTTTATTCCATTTTCGGATACGGCAATACGGTTGAATCCCAAACCACGAATCATAGGTTTGGAGAACCCCGCACCGATATCCATCGAGTGTACACCGGGAACATTTTTCAAAGTCTGTACCAAATTACCGGTAAAATGCCGGTTCAAATAATCTTTCTGAAACAACTCAAGTGTCAGGGTAGTCTTTTTCTCCTGAGCATGTCGGTAAGATCCCGTCACCACCACTTCGGATAAATCTACACTTTTAATCGTATCAGAAACTACCTGTGCATTTGAATACAAGGCAAAAAACATTCCCAGCGTACCCGAAACATATCTGATACGCATAAATTACAATCATTTGATGTTGTGAATAAATAAAAGATACTATGTAAATCAGCAAACGGGAGGCGCACGTAGATAATAAGGATAAGATTTAACCTGGCAAACCTTATCCACCGTTATTTCCGGCTGATAATCAAAAACCGGAAGAACAATATGAAGTTGTAATGTTTCAACTTGCGTAAAAGGTGAAAGTGTGAAGTTACACACGGGACACTGATGAGAGGAGTCATGAGAATTTCCACTATCAGAATGGCAAACAGCATCTTCTTCATGGTAGTGAAAAGTCTTCACCATGAAAAATGGCATAAGCGTCATAAACAACAGCCATGCTATAAAAATCCTGCCTTTTGCGTTTTCTCTCATTTTTGTGTTCAGTAAGTCCACTGCAAAAATAGAAACAAATAACAAAATCACAATAACATTTTATATTTATTATCTGTTTCATCCACTTTTTACCTACAAATAGGTACATATACAAAACCGAGGTAGCTTCCCAGTCACCTCGGTCACGGCAGATCTTTATTTTCTAGAACTAGCCTACAATCCGGTCATCCTAAAAAGAGACCAACCACTCCGTAAATGGCAGCGGCCAATATTCCACTGACAGGAATAGTCAACACCCAAGCCGTCATCAGGCTTCTTGTTATTCCCCACCGGACGGCTGAAAGACGCTTAGTAGCGCCCACCCCGATAATAGCTCCTGTAATGGTGTGGGTCGTACTTACAGGTATTTTCAGATATTCTGTCAGATACAATGTAAATGCTCCAGCAGTTTCCGCAATAACCCCCTCCAAAGGAGTTACTTTGGTAATCTTAGTTCCCATGGTTTTCACAATCTTCCATCCACCTGACATCGTTCCTAAAGAAATGGCAGTAAAACAAGAAAATGCCACCCAATCCGGCAAATCATTGATACTATTTATCCCCATTCCTAACCCTTCCGAATGAGCGGCGATCATGGCAGCAGCAATAATACCCATTACCTTCTGGGAATCATTCAACCCATGACCAATACTGAACAAAGCCGAAGAAACAAGCTGCAATTTCTTAAACCACATCTCAGCCGTATGCGGATGTGCACGACGACAAATGTGGAGGACAAGCAACGTGAATCCAAAGGCAACAACCATCCCTATAAATGGTGCCAAAAAGATAAAAGCAGCAATCTTCAATATAATATTGAGCTGAATGGCATCAAAACCATGAGCCATAATAGCAGCACCAGCAAAACCTCCAATCAGCGTATGCGAAGAAGAAGAAGGAATCCCCTTCCACCATGTAAACAGATTCCATACAATAGCTGCAATAACCCCTGAAAGAATAATCGGCAAGGAAATATACTGTTCCACTACTGTCTTGGATACAGTATTGGCTATTCCGAACCCTCCGATTATACATTTAGCAATAAAGAACGCAACAAAATTAAAAAATGCCGCCCATATCACCGCTTGGAACGGAGTAAGAACCTTGGTTGACACAATGGTGGCTATTGAATTGGCTGCATCATGAAATCCGTTAATATAGTCAAAAATCAAAGCCAACGTAATAATAATCACTAATAATTCCATGTTGTACTTTCTGCTTTTATGCGTATTTCACAATCAGGTTTCTCAAGATTTTCCCTACCCGTTCTGCCGCATCGGTCGTTTTCTCCAATTCATGCATTATCTCCTTGATCTTAATCAGTTCTATGCAATCCTTTTCTTCCTCAAATAGTTTCTTAACAAAGAGTTCATATACATCATCCGCTTGATTCTCAATATCATGCAATTTTGTACAACATGCTCTTAATTCAGTAGGCTTTTTACGGAAAATTTCCAATTCATCCATTGCCTTACTTATATAAACAGCCGCTTGCTGTATCAACAAACTCAACTCTTTTCCACTATTAGCAATGGGATGGGGATTATAGATCGTTATGCGTTTGGCGCAACTGTTAATCCCGTCTATTACATCATCCATAGTCGATGCCAAATCGTGAATATCCTCACGATCAAAAGGAGTTATGAAAGTTTTTCCCAATTCGTCAAAAATTAAATGAGTCTGCTTGTCACCTTCACGTTCCATATCTTTGATGCGTTTATAATAGTTCGCTCTCTCTTCCGGCTTATCATGCTGCATGCTTTCTACCAATAAATCCGATGATGAGGTCAGGATTTCAGACAAACGTTTCAACATAGGGAAAAACTTAGGTTCCTGAGGTGTGAATCGACTAAAAAAAGAATTTTTCATAAATGTAATTTGAATAAATTGTTTTTGATATGTTTGATTTTAGTAATTGCGAGTTTTCCACTTATTCCTGCCTACTTCTATGACGGCAGGCAATATAGAAACGACAATAATAGCCACAATCAGCAATTTCAGATTCTTCTGTACAAATGGAAGATCGCCGAAAAAATAACCGGCATAACAGAAAATACCGACCCACAAAGTTCCCCCTATCAGATTATACACCATAAAATAATAATAATGCATTTTACCCATACCCGCAACAAAAGGAGCAAATGTACGGACTATAGGTACAAAACGGGCAATAATGATTGTCTTTCCTCCGTATTTTTTATAAAATTCATGTGTCTTTTCCAAATGACTTTGCCTAAATATACGGGAATCGGGATTATTGAAAAGTTTACGTCCAAAAAAAGTGTCCTATCATATAATTACAGGAATCGCCCAGCACAGCCGAAATAAATAAAAACCAAAGCGAGAATATTAAACCTCCAAAAGGCATATCGGGCAAAGCCGAAATAGCTCCCGCGACAAAAAGCAAAGAATCTCCGGGGAGGAATGGAGTGACAACCAATCCCGTTTCGCAAAAAATGATTATAAACAGTATGACATAAGCCCAAGTATGATATTCTTGAACAATATCTATCATATATTGGTCAATGTGAAGTATAAAGTCCAATAAAAATTCCATTATACATTAGTTATTAATACATTAACATATAACACCATTCATAAAAGGAACAAGCATCCACCCCAGTTCCCATTATGAAAATATAAAAACAAAAGAAATATAAGGCATAAAAAAATAGGCCTTGCCGAAAAGAAAAATAAGCTAAATAAGAATACGCCTCAACTGATAAATATAGTATTCACTGGAATATTGGGTAAAATAAAGAATAGGTGAAAAAGAAATTTGTTTTTCTTCAGGAAGAAGTACTTTCAAGAATCTAGCCAACTTGGCTATGACGGAAGCAGAGAAATGAGTTCGCAGAATTTTGGAGGAGCACAAGGTGCGAAAAGAAAAAGAAGTAGCTGCACCGCCGATACCGACTTTATAAAAATGGTAGCTTTCATTATTTATCTCTTTTTTTTCCTGCCCGTTATTGCTTTCAGATATGTTGCACAACGCCACCGCACTGTTTTCCAAATCAACTGTACGAACTACATCGTGCTCCTGTCCGCTACCAAATGCGGAACCAAAGCCCGCCAACAGACATACACCTAACAAGATATAAAAAAGATATATATACTTTGTCATAGTGGCTGCAAAGATAAAAAGTATTTTTGAGAGATAAAATCATTCTGCCTTTTTCTTGCATTCTCTGGCAAAAAAAGAATATAACTCTGTACTACATTTCCCGAAAAATTCTCCGGAATCTAAGATAAATGCAATATATTTGTATTAACAGATATGAAAATAATATCAACCTCTTGAAAGAATATTATTCTATGAGTACTTTAGAGAAACTTGACAAAGTAGATTTGCAGATACTACGTACCTTGCAAGAAAATGCCCGACTGACCACCAAAGAACTGGCTGCACGGGTAAGCCTTTCCTCCACTCCGGTGTTCGAACGCCTCAAACGATTGGAAAATGGAGGATATATAAAAAAATATATCGCCGTATTGGACGCTGAGAAACTAAACCAAGGCTTCGTGGTATTTTGCAGTGTCAAACTAAGAAGACTGAATCGGGACATTGCTGCGGAATTTACACGAATAATTCAGGATATCCCTGAAGTAACAGAGTGCTACAACATATCAGGCAGTTATGACTATTTGCTTAAAATACACTCCCCTAATATGAAGTATTATCAGGAATTTATCCTCAATGTCTTGGGTACGATTGACAGTTTGGGCTCACTGGAAAGCACCTTTGTAATGAATGAAGTAAAACATGAATATGGGATTCACATTTAAGTAAATCCCATCCATCCTCTCCCATCAATACCATTTTTTACGCTTAAAATAGAAGTAGATAACTGCTACTAGTATTAACATCAATGTCCATGCAAATACATAGCCATACCGCCACCCCAGTTCAGGCATCCATTGGAAGTTCATTCCCCAGATTCCTGCTAAGAAAAGTCAACGGAATAAATATAGTAGAAACAACAGTCAACTGTTTCATGATGCTGTTCATCCGCCGGTCATTATTGGAAAGGTAAATATCTACCAAAGCTGAAATCATGTCACGGCAACCATCTAAAGTTTGCAATACAAACTGCAAATGATCATTGACATCATTAAAGAAAGGACGGCTTGCTTTGTGCAACAGATCATTATCAGTAGTATGCAACAACTTGCTGATTTCCTCCTTTAATGGTAAAATACATTTCTTTATTACACGAAAATTACGGCGGTATTGCTGTATATTTTCAATACCAGGCATATCAGTCTGTTCCGGTGAAAGCAATTGCTCTTCTAAATCCTCTAATCCATCTTCCAATTCCGAAATGATGGATATAAAGCTGGCCATCACACTGTTTAGAATAACACTGAGCAGGAAATCAGACTGCCGGTTACGTATTTTCAACACATTCTTTTCCAATGCCGTATTTATATCATTCAGAAAGTCTGTTTCCTTCTCCATAAAGGTCAACAGATAATTTCCACCTTGCACAATGGCTATTTGTTGTGGCACATAGCCATCATCATTAGAAAAAAGTAACTTCAAAATCACTACATTATATGTATCATGCTGTTCTATCTTAGTCTGATGGTTGGAGTTCAAAATATCTTGTATCGTCAAAAAGTCGACATTAAAATTCTGACAGACATGCTGTATGACCTCCGTATTCTGAAAACCATGAATTTGTATCCAGTTTATAGCATTCTTATTCAAATAAGGGATTAAACTATCTATATCTTTCCCATCCTGCATACAAATACTTTCAGCATTATAACTGCACAAATGCAGATGCGTAGGAGTACAACTGACACCAATATAAGCAAGTTGCTCACTTAGTAAATTATTCTTTGCCATAGTTTCGGTAATGAGTAGTACAAATATAATTCTTTTTTAAAAATTCAACCGTGCTCCTAACCCAAAAAAGAAAAAATTTTCCCCGACAGTCCTCAACGTTTTTTCAAACTAACAGCATAGATTTGGAAAACTAGTACCGTAATTTCCAGGAGTTATACCGTTTACGCTTGCAGACTATACCATATCCTTTTGCGTAATATGACTTATTCCTAATTATACTGCATCAGATGAACATACAAGGATCGAAATGGTTCAATATTTCAAGTCCTTCTTCAAGACAAATTACAATACGGTAAAAATTAAATAAAAAGAAGGCAAGTATACCCTATTTCTCAGATTATACCAGTCCGACTCCTAGAAAGACATGATCTACTGAAGCAAGAGAGATGATTATCAATCTTAGCAACAGGAAATAGGGCAAAATAGTATATTCAACTATTATTATTTAATTAAATGAATTGCATAAATAAAATTGTAAAGAATTATGGCAACTGTAAAAGTAAAATTACGTCCGTCAACTGTTCCAGGTAAGGCCGGAACTATCTATT
>ENA-OQJE01000194-OQJE01000194.1-human-gut-metagenome-genome-assembly--contig:-NODE-194-length-13024-cov-2.862914_pt1 | contig 13024 bp, 9 predicted proteins | sample MGYA00242594_ERZ504760 | MGnify/ENA primary metagenome ERZ504760 (study PRJEB26092, sample SAMD00036358) | human gut metagenome | host: Homo sapiens | study: EMG produced TPA metagenomics assembly of...
ATAGTATAATCATAGCTTAATGTCTCTTTTAGTTTTGTAGACCTTTGATCGGCTCTATCGCTGCGTAACCGGTTGAAAACATACGTGTCATGCGCACACGGTTGTAATCGGTGAGTATGTCGCGCAACGGGTTCAAGCTGGTGCCGTCATAAGCTCCTACGTAGTTTCCTTCTTCATCACGCACCACCATGGAAGGGGTCATGGTCATGGCTACGCACAAGAAAGGGTTGATGGATGATCCGCGTTCCTCATTCATTTCCTGATTCAATTGAGAGAACATCACATTGGCACCCACTTCCCCACGGGAACCTACCTTCTGGGTTACATTCAAACGCGCTGTATATCTATCTAGATTAGAATTTTCCACCAAACCCTCCTGACGGTTAAAACCCAATGAAGAATAGAACGTAGTCTTGTCATTACCTCCCGATACGGACGCTTCATAACTTTGATGATGTGCCGTACGCATTAATTCCTTTCTCCAGTCAGTATATCCCAGTTCCGGAATGGAGGCATAATCATTGATATGTAAATCAGCATACTCTGTGGGCGATGCCAATCCCGCCTCCGGATTCTTGACTATCTCATCTTGCTGAAAGTTCATCAAACCTTCATAAATTAGCTCTCTACGCTGCTCCCCATTCAACGTTGGACGGAATTCCACAGCAGCATTAGAAAAGCCACCATCAATTTTTAATGTAGCCTTAGCACGTCCCTTTGTACCTTTTTTAGTGGTTATCAGAATCACACCGTTTGCCGCACGTGAACCATATAAAGAAGCCGCCGCCGCATCCTTTATGACTGTTATATTTTCAATATCCGAAGGGTTCAGCGTACTCATTATATTCGTTTTAGAATTATTCATGTAAGCGGCATCTGCCGAGCCACCACTCAAGCTTCCGGAAGTCACCGGTACTCCGTCAATGACAAACAAAGGTTCTTTCGATGCATTGAATGACCCCATACCGCGAATACGTATACTTTGATTAGCACCCGGCTGACCGGAATTTCCCGAAATGGACACACCCGGAGTCATACCCTGCAACTTCTGTTCTACCGATACAACCGGAACGTTCTTCAACAAGTCCCCCCGTAATGTATTTGCCGAACCGGTAAATGAGGATTTGGAAAAATTACCATAGCCTGTCACCACAACCTCGTCCAATCGTTGTGTATCCGGACGTAAAGATACATTCAGTACCCCATTGGCAGGTATCTTCGCCGTTAGTGTACTCATACCTAAAAACTCAATCACTAATGTTTTGTCTTTGTTGGGAACTTCCAGAGAGAAATTGCCATCTATATCTGTCACCACACCGATAGATGTACCGGGTATTTTGACAGTAGCTCCAATTAATGGTTCTTTATCCTCTGCTGAGAGAACACGTCCTTTCACTGTTCTATTCTGAGCTTGCACGTACAAACCGAATAAACAAGCCAAAATGAAAAAAACATACCTAGATTTATTCATGATTTATATTTATATAATTATATAATAATTTATCATGTTCCGGTCAAAAGATATGCCAACAACAATAACCGCCCGTCAAATCACTGTATATTAACTAAATAAGCAAACAGAACATCTGTAAAACTGTAGAATAAATCCACATGAATGTAGAATTTGTCCACACAAAAAAAGGGTGTGATACCACACCCTCTCATTTAATAATTATTTAAAATTAATTTTTAGTATATCCCGGATTCTGCTCCATATCAGGACTAAATGTAAACTGGTCTGTTGGAATCGGTAAAACACATTTATAATAATCCCAGTCTATTTCCTCCACGATACCCGGTAAATGATATCCTCCCTTACGAACAATGGTCTTTCCATTTCTCAACATATCAAAGAAACGATGCCCCTCACCTATCAATTCTTTACTTCTTTCTTCCAACACCCTATCCAATGTATATTCAGCCGCCGTTACTTCTTTTACAGGATTAGCACGCTGCACAATTGCATTCAGATAATTCAAACCTTTTACGGCAGATGCCCCACCTATTTTCACTCCGGCTTCCGCCGCATTCAAATAGACTTCAGACAAACGGAAAATAACATAATTATTTTCAAAAGATGGAGTCGTAGCATCTGTTCCCGGCCATTTTTTCAACCACCATACATCATTTTTATTATAAACATTCTTTTCCAGCAACAGACAGCGAATATCATCCGGATCACTCAATAACTCATCCACAAATTTCTGAGTAGCAAAAATCTCACGATACCCATTCCAATGCATTAGATATGCCAATGAACTTCGTCCTCCATTATCATCTGTACTATTAGCAATTTCAAATAATGATTCCGTACCAAACGTATTTTTCAGATCCCATGCCGGAATATATTCATCACGTGTATAAAGACGGTACATTCCATTTCCTTCCACTTCTTCAATCAAGTTGCTTGCCATTTGAAACGCCTTCTCGTTATCATCATGATACAGATAAATACGAGACAGCAATGCTCTTGCAGCATACGCATTCATCCGGCTGTTATTTTTAGAAGTACTCATTAAAGGTATAGCCTCCTCCAATGTATTGATTATGAACTCATAATCCTTTGCTACAGTGCTGCGTGGCGGATTTTCATCTAATGTAATTGCATGATCTACAATTGGAGCTCCCCAACCGGCCCCTTTATCCTTAGTATAAGGATAACCGAAACAACGGGTCAAGTCAAACTGGCAAAGTGCCATGATAGTCATCGCCTCACCTTTTAATTCCTTTAATCTTTGCTCTGAACCTTGCACTTTTCCATCATCAATCGCATTGATCACATTCCATGCATTACGGATAATATAAAAAGGACGTCCCCATAAATATCCGGCATTTAAGCTTGTAGAGCGATGATCATATAAATAACACCGGTTACAAGTTCTCCCACTATTATAAGAACTCTGCATATCATCCCCTTCATATCCCCAATAAAAAAACATGGTTCCGCCATAATAGCCATAGCTGGACATACAAATCATACAATCCATTCACAGCATTATCTATATCCTGCTCTGTACTCAGTGCCAAATCCGTAGAAACGCTATCACCAGGATGAGTAGGTTAAAAAATCACTCCCCGCACGATACGGCCAATAAAGAAATCAAGCCTAATATAATTATATTTTTTTCATAAACAGTTCGGTGTTAATTGATTAGAATTTAAGTTCAAGTCCAAATGCGAATGTTTTAAGAGGAGGAGTAAAATAACTTACAATTCCATTCAACTCCGGATCATATTGATCGTATGCAGCCCATGTCAACAAGTTGGTACCCGAAAAATAAATACGGGCAGAATTAATACCTATGGTTCTTAACCAAGACTGAGGAGCAGAAACGCCAACAATCAAACTTTTCAAGCGCAAATGATCTGTACTATGAATACCACGTGATGAGTTCCACCAGCCACCATACTCTTGTCCATACACATATCGGGGAACATCTGTTATATCTCCCGGCTGTTTCCAACGGCGGCGTAACTCTGTACTCTTATTGTATTGTGCCGTATAGCCGTCATCTTGCAAAGCATACATGGCACCATCGTAAGAATATCCACCTAAATGAAACGACAAATTAAAAGATAAATCAATAAACTTATAATTAAACGTATTCATCAATCCACCGGTTAATTTAGGATATATATCTTTCAACTCCACACGGTCGGCATCATTGGGATCATACACAATATTCCTGCTTCTATTGCCATTTTCGTCTTCTTTATTGTCATAATACATCGGGCGTCCGTCATTAGGATCCACTCCGGCATATTCTCTCAAATAAATTGTCGCATACGAACAGCCTTCCTTTCTGATATAATTTCCATCTATAAATTCCGGAAGATCCGCCAGTTTTACAATCTTATTTTTATTATGTGACAAGTTTAAAGAAGTTGTCCAACTAAAATCTTTGGTTTGAATATTACTTGAGCGTACTTCTATTTCAAAACCGGTATTTTTCATTTCACCCACATTCGTAAGAATACTGCCAAAACCACTAATAGAATTCAATTGCTTACTCATCAATAAATCCTTAGTCGTTCTGGTATACCAATCGAAAGTCAAATTAACCCGTCTGAACAGACTTAAATCAACCCCCAGATTCAATGCATAGTTCTTTTCCCAAGTCAAATCAGGATTAGCAATAGCATCTTCCCACGGAGCAGGTTTCCCATTATAAAATGCTCCGGTAGTATAAGTTCCATGATAACCATAATAACCGGTCGGCAGATTACCGTTCACACCATACGATGCTCTTAATTTCATATCCGACACAACATTCTCCCACGGTTTCATGAAGTTTTCCTGAGAGAGTCTCCATGAAGCGGAAACAGCCCAAAAGTTTCCCCAACGGGTATCAGGTGCCAATCGGGAAGAGCCATCACGACGGAAACTGAAACCTGCATAATATTTATCATTATATCCATAATTCAAGCTTCCCACATACGACACCATAGCATCTTCCTGCCTTGTATTAGTAAGATCAGCAGGTTTGGCACCATTATCCAACGACGGATTAAGTGTTTGCCCGTAAACCTGTTTCTCACCATACATATCCTCATAATCGTACTTCATAACCTCATACGCTAAGACCGCATTAATGTTATGTTTACCAAACGTTTTATTATATGCCAGATTCGTTTGTGAAGTATAACTCATTCTCTCAATCATCATCATCTGTCCGGATCCCTGTGTAGCTTCCCCATCTTTACCGTCAGGCGAGTAAAAGAAAAAGTCTTTATTTAAAGAATAGTCTACTGTAAAGATAGTAGATAACTTCAACCCGTCCAAGATATGATAGGCAGCCTTGGCAGATGCCATTGTACGTGCCAGACGTGCATAATTTGAATCTACAGAATTCTCATACAGCGGGTTAATGCCTCCATTATTCTGGAAACCCGTATGATAGCTGCCATCCTCATTATAAATAGGTATAGAAGGGGTCAATTGATATTTTGAAGAATAAAGCGCACTGGCATAATACTGTCCCTCCGGCGTATGTTTATTACGAGTCCATGAAAAGGTAGCATTCATTCCATACTCAAATTTATTCCATTTACTGTTTGCATCAATACGACCGGTAAAACGTTCCATTCCTGAATTTATGCTTATACCTGTCTGATTGGTATATCCTAACGTACCAATAAAATTCGACTTTTCATTACCTCCGCTTACAGACAAACTATAGTCTTGCTGATGTCCTTTTTTCAATAAAGCATCTTCCCAATCAGCATATCCGTTGACCGGGCGTGCCGCATAATTGTCAATTTGTCCATCCGCATAAGCCTTTGCCTCGGTTTCCGAGTCCCCCTGATTCAAACGATAATTAACAAATCCCTCATAAATCAATTCCCTACGCTCTTCACCACCCATTATCGGACGATAATTGTAAGCAATATCCGTAATACCGTAAGTAGCCTGCATACTCACTCTCATTTTACCTTCCTTACCTTTTTTAGTAGTAATAAGGATTACACCGTTAGATCCTTTTGCTCCATATAATGAAGCAGAAGCGGCATCTTTCAATACGGTTATACTTTCAATATCCGCAGGATTTAATGTCTCGATCAAACCAAGTCCTCCCGCGCTGGCATTGGCACTTAGACCACTCATATCCCTAGACGCTACCGGCACACCGTCCAATACATAAAGAGGTTCTGTAGAAGCATTCATAGAAGCAATTCCACGCACCCGCACTGTAGCTTTAGAACCCGGCTGGGAAGAACTGGCTACTGAACTTAACCCCGGAATATTAGCCTCCATCATCTGTGCTACAGACACAACAGGCAATGACTCCAATTTATCCGTATTCAAAACAGAAGCAGACCCCGTATAAGTAGCCTTCTTAAAATCACCATAACCAGTCACTACCACTTCATCCATCAACTGAGAATCCTCCTTCAGCATCACTCTTATTTGCCCGTTAGCAGGCACTTTCACCTCCGCCGATTTCATACCGATGTAACTGATTACGATAATATCACCCTGTTTAGCATCAAGAGCGAAATTACCTTCAATATCGGTAATCATACCGGTATTGGTTCCCTTGATAATTACGGACGCCCCGATTAAAGGCATCCGTTAGCATCCTGCACATTACCTGAAACATGTTTTTTCTGCTGTACGCTTTCCACACGATCTGAAACCGGAGAAGATAGTGCATGGTTTTCCACTGCGAGCACGGAGCTCAATCCTGTAATAGACATTGCCGAATAGGCAACTACAAACAAACATCTGCATTTGTCTGTAATTCGAGTGTGTGTGTCTTTATTCCTCATAAAATTGAGTATATTTATAAATACCATATATGAGTTCAGCTTATTCATACATATTCCAATCGTCATTCTGTCACCGAATAAGCCTAATCTTTCTCCGTATTATATTAAGGTTGTGACAAATATATAAATTAAAATCTATAAAAGAAACAAAATGAATATTTTTTTCTCCTCATATCGATAAATAAAAATACAACATTCATCCAAATAAAAAATGTGCCAAAAGTATTTACTACCTTTGGCACATACCCACCCGGCTGTTTGATATATCAATAAACTGCCGAAGCGATCACTTGTATAAACAAAATAAGGAACACCATTGCAATCGGATACACCGTAGCGTATGCAACACTCGGAATATTACTATCTACCATGGAATCGGCTGCCGCAAGACCGGGCGTACTGGTCATACCACCAGTGATGGTGCCCAGCAAATCCAACAAACTGATTTTAAAGACCAACCTGCCAACCACAACAGCAACCAGCATAGGCACAACAGTAATGGCCGCCCCCACTCCGAACAATAACAATCCGCTCTCCTGAAAAGTAGCCACCAGATTCTTACCGGCAGAAGTACCGACCTCAGCCAAAAACAGCAATAAGCCCAACTGACGTAACAACTGATTGGCAGGACCGGACATAGACCACAATATGGGTCCTGTCTTTCCCACGGCACTCAGCAACAATGCCACCATCAATACTCCTCCGGTCAATCCGGGTGAAAATGAAACGCTGTCTGAAAATGAAATATTTATTTACCGAACAATACACTAATACAATCCCCATAGCTATCGGGAAGAAATCAGTATCAGACAACTGTTTGGCATTATTCCCCAACAAACGAGCAACGCCTCTGAGTCCTTCCCGTTCACCGACCACCATCAACTTATCACCGAATTTCAAGGCCAAATCCGGAGAAGGTGACAAGTCTATGCCACTTCGACGGATACGGGTTACCGTACAACCAAAGTTACGTTGTAAATTCAGATCTCCCAATTGCTTGTTTATCATATCTTTCTTTGTCAGCAATAAAGATTCAATCTCCTGTGTCTGGTCCAGAGGCAATTCGCCTTCCTCCCGTTCTCCAACCAATACGGCAAACTGATTCAGCGCTTCCTCACTTCCCACCGCCTGCACATAGTCCCCTTCCAGCAACATGGTATTCGCTTTAGGCATCAATATAGAAGTCCTCATGCTTTACCCGCGAAATAACGGCTCCCGTCATGGCACGCGCATTTATTTGCGCCAAAGTACGTCCGAATACCGCTTGATTGGTCACTCTGAAAATGCAAGTTGTCAGTTCCGGAAAACCGCTGCGCCGTTCCAGTTCCAACCTGCGCGCTTCTTTATCCAGATCCACCCGCATAATCTTGGGTAACAGCTTCACAAACAAAATCACCCCTATCACTCCAAACGGGTAAGCAATACCGTATGCAATGGAAGCCAACGGTGAATTTGTACTGTCTATAGCTACCGCCAGACCAGGCGTACTGGTCAATGCCCCTGCTATCAATCCCACCACACTGGGCGTATCAATGTCGAAAGCATACTTCAGTCCTACCGCCGTCAGACAGGCAGAGCAAATAATAAGCATAGTAATAAGAATCAGTGTCTTTCCTTTACTCCTGAAAGAATCAAAAAATCCGGGACCGGCCTGAATACCGATGGTAAAGATAAAGAGCACCAAACCGAAGTTCCCCAATTCTTTAGGAATGATCACACCGAAATGTCCGAAAAGCAAGGCAATGAAGATAACGGCCGACACATCCAGCGACAAGCCCTTTATCTTAATCCTCCCTAGCATAAAGCCCAACGCTACAATAAGAAAGAGCGAGAAATAAGAAGAATGCAGTAAATCAATTAACATATTTTTAAGAGGTTAGTTTCAGAGCACAAAGATAGTAAAAAATGCCAAATGCTGAAACCTTCCCCTTATGATTCCATTTTATATTTTCAGATCGCCCATTTAATGATACATATAGATTTCAGATCTCCTCTTTCGGTGGTCTGATAAAACATTCATTTAATATCAGAACTTCATTATATCCCAATACTTTAACCTTATGAGTATATAAACATTCCAACAAATCATCTTGGGTATTCTGAAAAGCAGTAAACGGTGCCCTATGGGAATGTTCAGGTATAGATATATTTAAGTAAATCCGATGTGATTTATAATCTACAATGTTCAATTCCACCAATTTGTTCAATGTTTCATACAATTGTTTAAAAGCATCTCCTGCATTCCTCTCTATGTTCTTTTCCAAACAATATTTAAGTTCAACCAAGCAAACCCATCCCTTACTGCTTGCCCTACTGGAAACAAACATACATTCACACTGATCAGAACCTTTCAACACAGCCGGATTCTCCTCAAAATTCACTGCCCAATAAGTCGTTTTTCTTGGATTAATCAAATGAAAAGAAGCTATATCATCAGGATCTTCTTCCTTTATACATACTTTCCGTTTACCGGCTGTCGCTTGTGTATAATCCATGACATAGGCGTCACCTGTCATCTCATTATATCTTGTAAAAGCTTCAATCCTCATCACAATAATCCATTAAGGCAGCAAAGTCTGTCATGATATTCTTCATTATCCGATCAAAATAGTTATTGCGAATCAATCCTCTTTCATCTTGAATAGTATAGTTCGGATTCTCTTTATAAGGAAAAAATTTTCCATTTTTAATCTCCCATACAGAAACATCCTCCGGCTTGACAAACGAATCCTTCATCTTTTGTAATCCCTCCTCTTCTTCCGGTATATTTTCTTGTACCAAAGCCCCCAGCATGCAATTATTCAGTGCATAAAGCAGATAAGGGCTGTGGGTAGTCATCAGTAAATGATCCCGTCCGCTATTGATCATCTCCAACAGATCATAGATAAGATCTTTTTGAGTTTCGGGAAACAAATTCAACTCCGGCTCTTCCACTATAATGTTGGAGTAATGAGGATGAGAAATATTCTCTTCAAGTTCCAAAACGGTTTCCAACAAATTATCCAAAGAATCATTACCCGCTTTTTTCAAGGTCTTTGCTGTTCCTAATATCTTTTTGAACCCTGGAGAAAGCTTTGCTTCTTTTACTGCCTGATTCAAGAATTCCTCATCCATAACAACATTCATTTGTTTGGAAAACATTTTAATATACTCCCTGGACAATGCCCCTTCTATTCTGTCTTTCTTTTCAAAAGAAATATCTTCCTGATGATCATATATCCAATGGGTTAAATAATATACATAAACATACAACGGCACAACCGACTGCAACCCGCTGGAAGCCTCCTCCAATCCTATTTCTTTTCCATCTTCCAGCACAATCATATCCTTTTGGGATGATTCGTCATAATAATACTTCAATTTCAGTTTCAGCAAATCGACAGCATTTTTCTTTTGGAACTTTTGATGAACTTCCAACCAGTCAAAAATAAAGCTTCTTGTATTATATTCAGGCATCTTCAATGACGCAATATTGGGTAACGTAACAGCATTTCTTTCAGCGGGTATATAAGCGACTTTGCCAATTTTGCACCTTTCAAACCCGTCTTTTAATTTAGCGAAGCACATATCTTTTGTATAACAAAAATCAATAGCATCACCCACAAAGAATATAGCATATCCTTCATTCAGATAGTTTTTCAATTTATGAAACTCTAGCAACTGTTTTTCCACAAAGCTCCAACTTACATAATCAGTGTTACGACGCATCAGCACATCCTTTTCCAACCATAGACAGAAACTGATAACCTTAGCTATTGTACTTTTCCCACTGCTTTGCGGACCAATCAGCATGTTCACTTTATTCAAAGTAAAATCAACATGCTCTATCGGACCTATCTTATCTATTATAAATTTTGGCATAAACTCTGTTCTGACGAATTCAAACTTTTTAAGAGAACAAAGATAAACTATTTATTCCTACCGGCAAATAAAAAAATACTTTATTGCACATCCAGCGCATCCAATGCCAGTCCCTCCATATCCGGTGCGGAAAGCACCACCTTATAATAGCCTGCATTGATATACGTACCCGTCGTTGTACTCAGCATACGCCACTTTCCGGGAGTTTCGGCAAAAGTCAGATTATCTTCCTTCAGTACCACCCCTTTGGAATCAATGAACTGCATACGCACCTTCATAGGCTTCCCTGTAACATTCATGTATTTAAAACGAAGAGCATAGACTTGTGCCAGACCGGTAGAAATGTTCCAAGTAATACTGCTTTGTGTACCTTTACCAAAGAAAACCCCGGTTTGTTTCTTAACCTCTTTCTTTATGAACTTACCTTTCAGCACAGCATCCTCCGCTTGATAAGTCACATTGGCACGTGCGTTTTTATCTTCAGGCAATAATTCTTTGGGAGTCTTTTCCATCACCTCCTTGTCTTGTGCAGCCCAGCTGAAGCTATGGGCAGAAAAAGAGCGAACGGAATCCAAGTCGCCTTTACAAGCTATCGCAATGCCACAAATCAAAGCTTGCCCCGCTTTCACCTCCGGAAAATTAATCTTCAAGACTCCCCCTTTCACGATAGCATTCACCACCTTTTTGCAAGCGCCGTCATGACCCGCTTCAGCCCATACATCCAAGTCGTCCAGAAGTACTTTATCATTTACCGCTACATCAAAAATACGCAAGCCTTCACAATCCGTCTGTACGCCGCCTCCTGTACCATGCCAGGGTTCTGTAAAATAAAGTTCCACACGATACTCGCCATCCGGAACGGGAAAGCGGAAGTTCAGCTTATGGCGTCCGAAGCGGAAAGTCTGGAACAGTTCCCAGTCCCTAGTGCCATGAATGGGATCATTCGTGGTACGCTGGCTCGCCTGATAAGGGCTCAACAACTGTACACTATCCGACGGATGAACAAACGATTCCGCCCACGAATGAGAATAACGGCTGTTATCCTGCGCCCAGACCTGACCATACGTATCCGTATAAGCGTCTCCTCCGCAATTCAAACGATAAAGATACGTATATCCCTCAGCTCCTTTCAACAAATCAGTTCCGTTCAACCGGTCGGCAGCAACAGGCACTATAGCAGAACCACGGTAAAGAGCTTCAAAATGAGGAGCTTTTTCCAGACCGTTCAGCACCAGCACATCTTCCGCTGCCGGTTTTCCTTTAAAGTACCCCACAGCACGAAGCACATTGTAACGGATATCGCGGTTTTCCCACATGAAATGAGTCCCCACCCCATGATTCAATTTCCGTCCCAAGTATTCAGCATCCACCGCATCATTGTACAGCAACACACTGTCACAATTGCTGTACGCCTCAATGGTAGCCCGTCTGCGGCCTGTCGCAAAACGGTCCTCCCATGTATGAGATGCCAGATAAACCATCGGATCTTCGGAAGCCGGCACATAGTTCGCGCGATACATATAATATACATCCAGCGGCTCCTCCCACGGAGTCACCAATCCTTTATAATTAAATGGTCCCACCTTATCTATCCGGCGATACGCTTCATCCGGCTGGCGGCGTCCCGGATTATCATGACTGCTGAATATCCATTGGAATTGTCCGCACACACTGTCCTTTGCCTGTTCCGCCAGTCGTATCTTGGTTTCCATCAGCTGGCACATACGCTCCTCGCTCCATACACCATTCACATCAAAAGCTGCCGGTTCCGTATGCAATCCGATGCTGCGCCATGCCCCATATTCACCGTTCAACAACTGATTCTTCTGTGACAATTCACGGCCATACTTATTCACATCACCACCATAGGTTCCACTCCAGTTCTGAATAACATTCCAATCTGTCCCATCACCACAGTTACACGTAGTAATCACACGCATGGTACGGGCCGTAGGATCCATTTCCCGGATAATCTCACTACACTCTTCGGCAAACTCCTTAGGCAGCGTGCTTTCGTTCTGCAATCCCCACATCACCACACTGGGCGAGTTACGACGCTCTTTCACCCACTGGCGGAGCAGTTTCTTGAAATTCTCACGAAACTCCGGAGTATCATACCACACGTGGGCCGAAAACTGAGTCCACCACAAGACTCCTTCCTTGTCCCAATATTTCTGATAATCCAGGTGATGGGGCTGGTGAGCGTCACGGAAAGCGTTGAAGCCCGCCGCACGGATCTGTTTCACACGGGCTGCCACCTGCTCACGGCTGAAAGCATGGCTTTGTCCGAACTGATGTTCATATTCACACACTCCATTGATAAAGACAGGCTGTCCGTTCAGATAGAACCGTCCGTCACCATCCTCCCGTTTCACCGGCCAACTGATGGTACGGATACCAAAGGGTGTACTAATCTCATCCGTAGTACTCTTACCACGCTTTATCATACTGGCCAGTTTATACAAATAAGGATTCTCCGTACTCCATAAAACAGGATTCTGCACTGGCGATTGTTGCTTCACCACCTTCTTTTCACCCGGCTGCAAAGTCACCTTCTCCGTCAGGCGGAACACCTGCTTGCCATCCGCATTACTGAATTTATTAACCACTTCCACCGTCTCAGCAGTCTTTCCGTAATTTTTCACCTCCGTTTCCACAAAGACAGTTCCCGCCTTATCATCATTCCAGATATGCACTCCGAAAGGCTCAATGCGGATCTCATCCGTAGCCTCCAGCACCACGGGACGGAAAATTCCCAAAGGCTGGGAACCTTCGCTGAATCCCCATTCCGAGGAACAGCCACCGCACACCCAAGGCATGTCGGCTATCATTTCAGGATGTTCCGCTTTCACTACCAGCTTATTCTCTCCCAGCTTCAACGCATCCGTCACAT